>Ga0068876_10000066_pt1 | contig 76058 bp, 56 predicted proteins | sample NOAtaG_6_FD_66442 | JGI IMG/M metagenome (GOLD analysis project Ga0068876, IMG submission 66442) | Freshwater lake microbial communities from Lake Erie, under a cyanobacterial bloom - NOAA_Erie_Diel5S_2200h metaG | ecosystem: Environmental > Aquatic > Freshwater > Lake | place: USA: Ohio, Lake...
CAGAAAGCATAGATTTTGAATCTATAGATTATACTCAACTCCAAAATACTAAAGGTCAACTGTCTATTGCACAAAGATGGCCTTTGACTGAAGAGGAGATAAATCGTAGCAATATTAAGCCTTATAGAAAAAATGACATACTTGAGGCATATACTCAAGTTTCAGCTGATGGGAAAAATGCCTTTGGCTGGATGTCTAACCGGTCAATTCATGCTTATAATTTAAAGGATCTTTACCCATGTTTATCTGCATTGTACAATGGGACAGAGCCATTTTCCATGCCGTATTTATATCCTCCAAAAGATGATGATGAATGTGATAGGCCCATAAATATTAAAGAGGGAGACGCATTTATAAAAATCTACCATTTAGTAAAAAATAGAGATTATCATGTCACATTTTATAATACATTATCTGCGGAACCAATTGCTACAGAAAATTATCGCACAAATTGGAAAGGTGAATTAAAATTAATTTCCCCTGATATGGATCATAGTATGAATCCAGATGTAGCTTATAAACTTAGTATAATAGAAAAGAAAAAGAATAAATGATGGTTAAATCCAAACCCCCATTTTATTAAACTTTTCAATTCTATCATGAATGCGCTGTTCCGGGCTTATATTTTTAAGTTCTGAAATGTAATTCTTAATGCTATTTTTTACAATTTCAAACATTTCTTCATGGTTACGATGTGCACCACTTAATGGTTCTTCAATAACTTCATCCACTAAGCCATTGTTTTTCATGTCAGAAGAAGTCAATTTTAATGCCTCTGCAGCAGTTTCTTTGAAGTTCCAAGACCGCCATAGGATTGATGAGCAAGATTCTGGAGAGATAACGGAGTACCAGGTATTTTCCAACATTACCACTTTATCACCAACTCCAATACCTAAAGCTCCCCCAGAAGCTCCTTCTCCTATAATAACACAAATTACGGGTACCTTCAGTCGCATCATTTCATAAATATTTCTTGCAATAGCCTCACCTTGCCCCCTTTCTTCAGCTTCTAAACCTGGAAAAGCACCCGGAGTATCAATAAAAGTCACGATGGGTTTGTTGAATTTTTCGGCCAATTTCATTAATCGAAGTGCCTTTCTATATCCTTCAGGATTAGGCATTCCAAAATTCCTATATTGACGCATTTTGGTGTTTATTCCTTTTTGTTGACCGATAAACATTACTGTTTCATTGTCTAAAAGTCCGAAACCACCTATCATGGCTTTGTCATCTTTTACATTTCGATCACCATGTAATTCTTGAAATTTATTACCGGTAATAGCATTAATATAGGCAAGTGTATATGGGCGATCTGGGTGTCTGGATAATTGAACACGTTGCCAAGGTGTGAGGTTAGTAAAAATTTCTTTGGTTTTTTCTTTCAGCTTTACTTCTAGTGCTGCAATTTTATCTGACATATCGATTTCACTGCTGGCACCAATTTCTTTGGTTTGTTCAATTTGTTCCTCCAAAGCTTTAATTGGTTCTTCAAAATCTAAATAAACTGACATAACATTTCATTTTGAGGGTGGAAAGTTACGAAAATACTTAACTTGTTCCTACTTTTACATCATGATATTATTTCCACCGGCTAAGATAAACTTAGGACTGAATATATTATTTAAACGAAGTGATGGGTATCACGAAATTGAAACTGTCATGGTCAATATTCCATGGAATGATATTCTTGAAATCACCACTTCTACTGAGGATGAATTCGTTCAAACCGGTCTGGAAATACCAGGGAATAACTCAGATAATCTTTGTTTAAAAGCTCTTCATTTAATGAAGAATAAATACAATTTTCCCCGTTGTCGAATTCATTTGTGGAAGAATATCCCTATGGGTGCAGGTTTAGGTGGGGGTTCGGCTGATGCTGCATATGTTTTAAGAGGTATTAATCAATTTTTTTCGCTGAATTGTTCCAATGTGGAATTAGAGGAAATGGCTGCTCAATTAGGAAGTGACTGTCCTTTTTTTATTCAAGATATTCCAAGGATAGCAAAGGGTAGAGGCGAGTTGCTTACACCTTGTCAATTGAATTTATCAAATGTTTGGATTAAACTAATTAACCCGGGAATCCATATCAGTACAAAAGAAGCATACGAAGGAATCACTTTTAATAAAAATCATGGGCTCCATTCAATTGAGGATGTATTGTCTGGAGATAAAATGCAATGGAAGAATAATTTAATAAATGATTTTGAATTTGCTTTATTTGAAAAGTATCCTATGCTGAGCGACTTAAAAGATAAATTTTATGACGAAGGTGCATTTTATGCAGCCATGTCGGGCAGTGGATCAACTATTTTTGGGCTTTTTGATGAAGAACCAAATTTAAACGATTTGCCAAAAGAATATATTGGTCATATTGGTAAGTTTAATTAACTAGAGTTTTGATACCTTTTTTATAACTTTGTTTCCGTTTTCATTGGTAAAATGAATTATGTAAATACCATTTGCTTCATTTGATAGATCAACGGTAAAATTGTTTTTTTGATTCGTTATTAACCTCACCCTTTGTCCCCAAGCATTGTATATTTCGCAATCAAATGATAAGTTGTCATAAGTTTCTACAGTAAAATAAGCTGATGTGGGATTTGGAAAAATGGAGTAGTTCAATTGGAAATCATGTTCTTCTAATGTAGCATTGCTGTTGGGATCCACTTCCAAGTGGTAGAGTCCACCAAGGTCTTGACCAACGAATAAGTTTAAAAGGCCATCTTGGTCGATGTCATTTACCCAAAAAGAGCTATACGCCCCAACATTAATTCCTAAAAATTGATCAGAAACCAGGTTAAAAGAACTTCCGGAATTTATATTTCCTTCAATTGCATCATAGTATTTGAGTTTGCCATCAATGCCACCTAGGAAAAGGTAGGTAGTATCATTAACATTAAAAAAATGTGGCACTGGAAAACCATCTGGGCTTGTTGTTGCAATATCAATATTACCAAGAGTATCATTGATGAGCTGAAAAATAGGAGAAAAGGCTGTTCCTGAGTTTTGATAATAAAGCAATTCACCCGTTTTCTTACCAATAATTAAATCCAAAAGGTCATCTTTATTCAAATCAAACAATTGCGGACTTGCATACTGACCTGAAGAAATTATCGCTCCATTGTTATCCTGTAAATTGTAAATGGGTGCTGAAAAATTGAAATTTCCTAAGGAACTAATGTTCTGAAAATAGGCTAAGGTACCATTTTCCAATCCTAAAATCATGTCTTTATCTCCATCGCTATCCAGATCTCCAAAAGTTGGCACCATATGTAGGCCGTTTGAACTAAGACTCAAATTCAAGAGATCGTTATCAATAAAAGTGAATTCAGGGTTATTCGCAGTGCCAGTATTTTTATAATAGGCGATACTACTTTCTTTGCTTAGAGTTGGTTTGTAACGGTAGAAATTAGCAACGAAAAGATCTTCTAGGCCATCATTGTCAAAATCCATGAATATTGGAATACTTCCGGTGCCATGCTCAATCATTTCGCTTTGTAAAAAGCTATTGGTTTGAAAAACAAAGGTTGGTAAATTATTTGAACCAAGATTTTTGTAGAATAAAATGCTTTTCTCGTTTTCTGAAATGTTTTTAGCATTGGCGCCAACAAGTAAATCTTTTTTGCCGTCAAAATCAACATCTACCCAGAATGAAGCGGGAAATAAATTTAAATTAGCAGGCAATGAATTACTTGGAAAGCTATTATTAACAGATACAATTGGAGAATTGGTATTTGGTGCTGTACCTCCATTAATTAATAAATTCAAATTTGGATAGGCAACATCACCTAGAATCAGATCTAGCACCCCTGAATTGTCAATATCCATCGCAAGTATTGTTGAACCTGCATGTTTAGGAGTCTGTTCAGTCGGTTTTATTGAACCATCAATAATGATTGGGCTTTCTGCGCCTGGAACATTTCCGGAAGTGCATTCAGGCGAAGGGTCATTGAGGAACACGGTACTTGTATTGAGATCTTCTCGAAATCCTCCCCAACATTCATTTTTTAGCACGAACTGCAAGGAGTCAGGTATTCCATATAATTCCATACTTTGATTTTGATGGTATTGCAAATGTTCACCACTAATATGGAATGTTAAAATATCAATATCACCATCTCCTTCAACATCAACAATTGCTGGTATATCCGCTGAACTAACATACAAATTAAGATTAGTGCCCCAATAGTTGGAATACAATAAGCTTTTTGCAAGTTGCCAATTCAAGCCACTGGCGGCATCACCGATATTCTTATACACTTTTATTCCGCCTATTCCGTAAGCGAATAGATCTTTTCTTCCATCATTGTTATAATCAACTAAAGTTGCGCGGTATCGAATATCCGCTGGAAAGTAATCTTGCGCATTGTACATTAGTTTGTAGGCTTTCACACCATTAATGATTTCTTGCAGGTAGACTTTGATATTATCACTACTTCTGTCGAAAACAAATAAATCTAAATCACCGTCGAAGTCAAAGTCGAAATCAGAAAATTGCGCATAGTTTTGACCTCCTGACCACGCCAGTCCAAAGGAATTGCTACCTGAAACTACTGGAATAGAATCTTGAAATTCAAAATTGAATTGTGCAAAGTTTTGAAATATTACTGTACAGAGACAGAAAAACAGCATCAATATTTTACGCATTGCTCGTCTTTGTTGGAAAAGAATTAAAATAGTTAAAAATAATTGTTCTTAATTCAATGAAGTTAATCAAATTTGAAGAAAAAACCTATGAACAAACTTTTAGTTTTTAGTTTACTATTGTCCTTTAATCTTAGGGGACAGGATACAGCATCAGTTTTATTTATTGGAAATAGTTATGTTGCAACCAATGACTTACCGGCTGCAATTTCACAATTATCCGTTTCGCTTGGCGATTTTGTTAATTTTGATTCAAAACTTAATGGTGGCTATACTTTCTTAAATCATTATAATGATCCTTTGACATACACAAAAATAAATGCACAAGATTGGGATTATGTTGTCATACAGGGCCAAAGTCAAGAACCATCTTTTCCAACTTCTCAGGTGAACAATCAGAGTTTACCGTATGCTATTAATCTTGTTGACAGTGTTTATGCCAATTCAAATTGTAGCCAAGCCATGTATTTCATGACATGGGGTAGACAAAATGGTGATCCTCAATGGGATTCCATTAATACATTTGATAAAATGAACAGTAGATTGCGTGATGCTTATTTGAGATTTGCTGATTCTGCTCAAGCATCTGTTTCTCCTGTAGGTATAGCATGGAAATATGTTCGCGACAATTATCCGACGATTAATTTATATTCTGGTGACGGATCGCATCCAAGTATTGAAGGAACTTATTTGGCGGCATGCACTTTTTACACTTCGATTTTTAGAAAATCACCGGTCGGCGCAAGTTATAATATGGGATTGGATCCTCTCGTTGCTTCACAGCTGCAAACTGCTGCCTCTTTAACCGTATTAGATAGTCTTGAAACTTGGAAACTAAAACCATCGGATTCAATTGTTAAGGCAGCATTTGTTGGAACTCAAAATGTAAATCCGATTCAATTTACTAATCAGAGCTATAGAGCAGATGCCTACTCATGGACTTTTGGAGATGGTGGACAGTCAATTGAAATTAATCCACTTCATTATTATGCTGCACCAGGTATTTATAATGTTCAACTTGTTGCATACAGTTCTTGCGGAGCAGATACAGCGCAATTGGTATTCAATGCTGAAGTATTTTCAGTGGAGGAAATGAATGTTTCTTGCACCTTACAAGCTTTAGGAAATGATCTTTTTAAGATTACTTGGGATGATAAAATTAAATTCGATCGTATGGCATTTATCTCCACAGATGGAAGGAATTTATTGAGTCAAATCCTTTTAAACAAGGATTTTGGCGCTAATGAAATAACATTGGATTGCTCAAAAATTTCAAATGGCGTTTATTATTTTATTATCGAAAAAAATAATCAATTACAAACCATTAAAATTGCTCATTTTTAAATCACTTCCAACAAATCATTCATTGGTCTTCTAACCTTAGAAACGAGTTGATTAGGATCTTCTTCTGATCGGTATCCTAAAGCACATACTAAGGTTGCATTTAAATTCCTATGATTTAAACATAGAATTTCATTGTATTTGTCTGGTTCAAATCCCTCCATTGGTGTAGCATCAATTCGCAATTGAGCGGCCGATTGAAGAAGTATTCCAAGAGCAATGTATGCTTGTCTTGCATTCCAATCTGTTTGTTCCATATCGCTTTTTTCATGAACTTTTGCTTTAACAAATGTTGCGAAGCCCTGAAGCTTTCCCTGTTCAAGATTTCTTGTTTTCTCCATTAAATCGGCCTGCTTATCGATAAGATCATCCGTCATTTCTCGGTAAGTGCAAAATACAATCAAATGCGAAGCATCAGTTATTTGGCTTTGATTCCAGGAGTATGGTTTTAATTTTTCTCTAATTTCTTTGGATTCAATCAACATGATTTTATAGGGTTGTAATCCGTAAGAAGATGGGCTAAGTCGAATGGCTTCTAACAATACGTCCAGGTTTTCTTGAGAAATTAATTTTGTCGGATCATACTTTTTAGTGGCATAACGCCAATTTAAATTTTCTACTATTACTTCCATAACTTAGTTTATTTCCATTGGAACTTCAATTGCCAAAACCTTACTACTTTCTTCGGCAATGATCGTTACCTTGTTGGTATTCCAAACACCTAAGGCATCTCTTTGTTCTAAATTTTGGTTCGCAATATTCACTTTACCTGAAATCACCATAAAATAAACACCAGAATTTTCATCATTGAAATTGTATTCAATAGGATTATTTTTTGATATTTCTACCATACTTAACCACGCATCCTGATGAATCCATGATCCGTGATTATTGATTTCATTTCCGACCAATTGCAAAAAGTTATCTTGCATTTTTTCGGAATCTATTTTAAACTGGGTGTATCTTGGCTTGACGTTCCTTTTATTTGGAATAATCCATATTTGAAATAGTTTAAGTGCCTCGTCATGTTTAGGATTGAATTCACTATGCAATATGCCAGTTCCAGCACTCATGATTTGAATTTCTCCTGCCTTTATTACTGCACTATTGCCCATGCTATCTTTATGTTGAATAGCTCCTTCTAAAGGGATAGTAATGATTTCCATATTGTCGTGCGGATGCATGCCAAAGCCCATGCCCGGACTCACTTCATCATCATTTAATACACGTAGTGCACCAAAATGTACTCTATCAGGATTATACCATGATGCGAAACTAAAAGAGTGTTTTGCGTTTAGCCATCCGTGATTGGCATGACCTCTGGAACTAGAAGAATGAAAAACTGTTTTCATGGTATATTTTTACACTAAGGTACAAAAACCTATTTAAATACCATGGTAAATACCTGTTTTGAAATTAATTTCAAGTATGTCAATACATCAGTCTTTTTTCAGCTCTTCGATTTCAGCTTTCAATTCTTCAACTTGGATATTGAGTTCTTTAATAGCTTCGATAAGTACAGGCACTAACTGAATGTAATCAACAGCTTTATACAAAGTTTCATCTCCGGTATTAATAAACAAAGCTTTTTCTTGTACCATTTCAGGAAAGACTTCTTCTAACTCTTGTGCAATTACACCATATTGTTCTCTTGAATTGGAGATTATTTCTCCATCTGGTGTTTTAGATTTTGTTGTAATCGTATAATGTTTACCATTTATAAGTGAAAGTTTTTGCAATGCATTACCAATGGGTACAATGTTAGACTTTAACCTTTTATCGGATGCATTTATCCAGCCTCCTACCGCGTACCCGGCGCCATCACAACCAATATCAGCTGTGAAATAGCCTGCCCATCCATTGATAACATCAGTAGTTTGTCCATAGATACCGTTAAATCCAATGCCATATGTTCCGATTCTTAAAGTATTTGAAGTAGTAGAAGTATTGTTGCCATAAAGACCATATCCTGTCCCAAAACTAGTTTGACCAACAACACCATTAAAGCCTATTCCATTAACTCCGCATCCACCTGATGTCCTTAAGTTTGAACCATATACGGCAGCAAATCCGGTAGCTGTTGCTGGAATTTGACCAGATACACCATAACCAGCCCCTGAATTATTCCCTAATATTGCAGCCACGTTGGTATTTGAGCTGTTTGTATTGGATTGAATAGCGGAGAATGAGTTCGAAGGATTCGTGCTCTCTGCACGCAAGGCAACGCCTAAACCCGTATGTGTTGAAAGCACGCCAGATGAATTATTTACAGCTGAATTGATTTCTAATGCCGTAGTATTAGATCCACCATTGTTTATTTGAACTGAACCAGCGTCAGTTGTGATGCTTCGACCTAGTCCAGCTCCTCCAAAATCGTATGCCTGATCCAATGTTCCCCCACTGCCTCCTCCAGGCAGAGTTACAGTATTTCCATTTGAAATGGATAGTTGTGAACCAACTAAACTTAATGATTGAATTTCATTTGTCGCGGAAGCATCAACACTTACTTGAGATGAAGCACCTCCAGCAGTAGTTCCAGATAAAATAATTGGAACATTTCCTGAACTGATTGTTCCTAATGATAGTGTTTGATATTCATTTGTTGACGAACCATCAATGATTACAGAGTTACCATTGGTAATACTTAAATTGTTACCAGAAATGCTTAATGTTTGTGCATCTGTCCCAGCTGGTCCGGCTGGTCCCTGGGGTCCAGTCGCACCTTGGGGACCTGTTGCACCAATTGGTCCTTGTGTTCCTGTCGCGCCTATAGCTCCATTACAGACGTATTTTGTTAATGATGCATTAATTTCAGAAGCATCTAAAAGTCCATTAGAATTGGCATCGAGCCCATATTCAATTTTTACTCCACCAGTTGCACAATTTATTCCAGCTACTTCGGTAGTTGTTTTTACAAGTGTATTTAAACCATTAGCCCCCGTTGGGCCAGGAACGCCTTGAGTACCTTGCGCACCCACTGGTCCTTGAATTCCTTGAGGTCCGGGTATGCTACTTCCACTGTTTTTAGCATATAAGGCATAAGGTACGCTTAAGAGTTGGCTTGTTCCTGTAATTGTGTAATTCATTCCACCGGTTGGATCGGTATCTGTCTGTATGTAAAATGGTCCGTTAGCCCAATCAATCGAAGAAAATAAACCGCTGATAACATTTCCGCTCCCAATTTCAAGTGTAACTAATCCATTAGTATTTGTAGTTGCTGTATGAGATTCTTGATAGGCAATTGTTCCAGTTAGTGATCCTTGTAAAATTGTAATTTGAATGCCAATTGAGCCATTACTTATCAAGTTATTACCAGCATCTCTAACGACTGCCTGATAGGTCATTTTTTCAGGTGCTTGGCTATAGGATTTAGCAGAAATGACAAGTAAAGAAATTAATAATAATCGTCTCATGGGTAGTTAATTTTTAATGATTTTAAATGATTCAATGATCGTATTTTTTTGGGTGATTGATAGCATGTATTGTCCCGGTGCGAGTTCACCTAAATTCCAATTATTGGTATACTGAAGCAAAGTACTTTCTCTAATAATCTTTCCATTAATATCAGCTAGATAACCGAATAATACCATATCATTGGCCTGACTTATTTCAATTATTAACTCATTTTCGGTAGGATTTGGGCCTATAAATACATTGAATTGTACATGCGATTCATTGATCTGGTTGCTAGAAATGATATAGGGTTGCTGCAAACCTTCATTAATAGATTCTGAATTACTGCTAAAATTAATGTAGTCAATTTGTCCGATAGAATAACTAACAGATCCATTCGATCCATTTGATTCGCCACCTGAGGATAGGGTATTTTTTTGACCAAAACAAACGGTGCTAAACGAGCACAATAAAAGATAGATTAACGTGAGTAGTTTCATCGAAGTGTTTTTCGTATACGAATATATCAAATATATTGTATTTTCGGTTGAATAAGTGGAAAACTAGAAGTATTGTTCCTTTTATTATTTAAATTAACTTCGCTCAATAAAATTTTATAATGAGGTTTATTATTCCGTTTGTTATATTTTTTTTGCTTGGATGCGGAAAAGATAGAGAATCCACATTGCCCACTTTTCAAGGAATAGTGGAGGCTGTATATTCTAGTGTTGTTGTCGAACCAGAGGGAATGTACAAGGTAAATGCCTCTAATCCTGGGATAATTGCTAAAGTTTATTTTAATGAAGGGGATACTGTAAATGTAGGTCAAGCCATTTATTTAATTGACAACGCCTCTGCATTGATAAATGCAAAAAATGCAGAATTAAACTATTCCCTTCTTGCCAATAATGTTTCTGAAAAGGTAACAGTGATTGAAGAAATGAAGATTGAGTTGAGAACTGCAAAGATTAAGTTAAAATCAGATTCATTAAATTACTTCAGGTATAAGGATTTGACTGCAAAAAATACCATTCCTAAGGTAGAATTAGAGAGAATGTCTCTACTATATGAACAATCAAAAAATGTGGTGGCTTCGTTGAATAAAAAAATAGTAAGGTTAGAAAATGAATTGAATAATCAGATGGCGCAATCAAAGAATAATCTGAATTTAAGCAATTTAAAATCCAATGATTACATGGTGAAATCTGAAATGCAAGGAATGATCTATCAGTTATTAAAAGAAAAAGGTGAATATGCTAACATGCAGGAGGTAATCGCAATTTTAGGAAAAAGAAACAGCTTTAAATTAAGAATGCTTATTGATGAAGTAGACATATCAAAAGTAAATATCAATCAAAAAGTTCTAGTAACCTTGGAGGCATACAAAGACAAGGTGTATGAAGCAAAAGTAACCCGAATAGCTCCTAAAATGGATGAGAAAACACAAACTTTTACGGTTGAAGCAGCATTTATAAATACACCACCAAATCTTTACATGGGATTAACCGGAGAAGGAAATATCGTAATCAACGAGAAGAGAAAAACCCTAGTTATTCCTAGGGAATATTTGCAACCTGGTAATAAAGTGGAAACAGATAATGGCTTAGTCACTGTTAAGATTGGATTAACAAATTGGGATTATGTAGAAATTCTTTCAGGAATTGATGAAAAAACTAAAATTTATATGCCTGAATAATATGAAATGGCGATTGATACTTTCCATTTCTAAAACCCATATTTGGACCAGGAAAAAGCAGTCATTAATTGCTGCGCTTGGTGTGACCTTTGGAATTGGTACATATATCATTATGATGAGTTTTATGCACGGGCTTAATGGGTTGTTGGATGGGTTGATCCTGAATAGAACTCCACACATTCATTTGTACAATGAGTTAAAACCATCCAATAAACAGCCAGCGGAAAATTACCAGGCTTTTAATGGAAAAATGGTGTTTGTACAGTCTGTTAAGCCTAAAAATGCACAAGTAAGAATTCATAATGCTATTCCGATTCTTGGATTTTTGAACAATCAAAGTTATGTCAAAGGAGCAACTGCTCAAGTTAAAGCACAGGCTTTTTATATGGCGGGTTCTAATCAATTGAATGGTTCCTTAACAGGAATTGATGTTGTGAGGGAAGGACAGTTGTATAATTTAAGTGATTACATTGTTGAAGGATCATTAGAAAATCTTGCACAAAATGAAAAAGGTATTTTGTTGGGTGCAGGTGTGGCCAAAAAGTTGTCGCTTCAAGTTGGAGATGTCGTTCAAATTGCATCAATAAAGGGAGATGTTCAGCCTCTAAAGGTAGTAGGGCTGTATCAAAGTGGGATGGCTGAAATTGACAATGTTCAGAGTTATGTCAATTTAAAAATTGCGCAGCGGCTTATGGGACAAAAGGATGATTATGTTACTGATATAAATGTGAAATTACACAATATAGAATTGGCTCCGAAATTAGCGAAACAGTTGGAAACACTTTTTAATGTTACTGCAGTAGATATTCAAACGGCTAATGCACAATTTGAAACAGGTTCATCCATCCGAACAATGATTTCTTACGCGGTATCTATTACCTTATTGATAGTAGCAGGCTTCGGAATTTATAACATTTTAAATATGCTCATTTTTGAGAAAATGAATGATATTGCTATTCTTAAAGCAACTGGATTTTCAGGTAAAGATGTTAAGTGGATTTTCATTAGCCAGGCTTTGATCATCGGTTTTATTGGCGGGATGATGGGATTAATTATTGGATATTTTGTTACGGTACTTATTGATAATACTCCATTTGACACTGCTGCACTCCCAACGATTAAAACATTTCCGGTTGATTATGACATCAAATACTATATCATTGGGGTTACATTTGCATTGCTGTCTACATTTTTTGCTGGATATTTTCCTTCTAGAAAAGCAGAGAAAATAGATCCTGTTGATATTATTAGAGGCCAATAAATTATGAATGAAATAATTCGTGCTTCGCACATTTCAAAATATTTTCGCAAACCAATTGAATATAAGGTCTTGGATGATCTATCCTTTCAAATCAATAAAGGAGAATTTGTGTCAATCATGGGTAAATCAGGCTGCGGTAAATCTACATTGTTGTATATTCTGTCCACCATGGATACTGATTATGAAGGGGAATTGTTTTTAGAAGGGCAATTGATTACTGGAAAAAAGCCAGATTTGTTGGCAAGGATTCGTAATGAGAAAATTGGATTTGTATTTCAATTTCATTATTTGTTGGCCGAATTCACGGTATTAGAGAATGTAATGCTCCCTGCAAAAAAATTAGGTTTGAAGTCTTTGGAAGAAATTGAGTACGATGCAATGAAAAAATTGAAACTACTTGGAATAGATGACCAGGCAAAAAAACTTTCAAGTCACATTTCCGGAGGCCAAAAGCAACGCGTTGCCATTGCAAGAGCACTAATAAATAATCCTTCAATAATTATGGGGGATGAACCCACTGGAAATTTAGATTCCAAAAATGCTCAAATAGTTTTTTCCATTTTCAAAGAGCTTTGCCAAAGTGAGAAGCTTTCGCTCTTAATTGTTACCCATGATGAAGATTTTGCCAATAAAACAGACAGGATCATTCATATGGGAGATGGAAGAATTTTATAGTTTATCTGATCAAATGAAAAAACGTATGTCCTGTAATTTGAACTCCGCTGAAATCTGTTGCCGTATATTTCACAAAATATACCCCTTCGGTTGCTTCGTCGCCATCAACCTCTCCATTCCAGCCTTGATTCAATTGGTCAAGCTTGGCCATTACATTTCCCCAACGGTTTAAAATAACCGCTTCAAACTGCGCTCCATATTGTACATTTACAAAATACTCTTCGTTTGATCCATCGTTATTTGGTGTGAACACGTTTGGAGGTGTTACAACCATTGGTGGAATTGCTTCAATCAAAATAGTCCAAGTATCTTGGCATATTCCATTTGATGCAGTTAATAAAACCTCATAAATTCCTGGTGTATCATAAATATGATCTACTGATTCTGTTCCTAGAGTTTGAAGAGAATCTCCATCACCAAAATTCCAAGTGTAATTCGTGGCATATAAGCTTAAATTATCCAAAGTAGTTGGAACTGGAATATTTCCATAAGTTAAACTTGCCGCTCCATTGGCTTCTGGTTGAGGTAATGAAGTCACAGAAACTTGGTCTGTATCAGTACAACCATTTGCATCTGTTCCTGTTACCGTAAATACCGTTGTGCCTAGTGGTGGAGTAAATGGTACGTTGTCTGTTACATTGTTGTCCCATGTATAGGTAGCTGCACCTGAACCACTTAGGGTTACATCAGAGGGTGTTGAACTTCCTGGCTCACAAAGAATTAAATCTTCTCCTGCATCTACTATTGGCAAAGGGTTTATAATGACGATTGCTTCATCATTTAGTGTTTGACTACAATTAGATATACTTTCGTCAGTCACGTCAATGAGAGAAAATGTATAGGTACCCGCAATACTGGTTGGTGCATTGATAATAAAATTATTTCCATTAGTAATTACTGCAGTTTGAGGAATTCCATTTAACGTATAATTTATGGTGTATGGTGAAATGCCATTACCCCCTGTAAATTCAATTGGCGTAAATCCACTGGTCAAACACAGTTCAATATCACCTGAAATGTTTGCTGTAGGGATGGGTTCTATTGTCAACCAAGTGGAGGTTGAATTCGAACAAATACCAGCTGTGAAATCATAAGTTATAAGGTAAGGTCCGGGTTGACTTGCACCTAAATCTACTTGTCCCGTATTTGGATCAATTACTATTCCCGGGGTGGAGGAGTATGTCCCTCCTGAAGTACCAGTTTGGGTAACTGGAGCTGTTCCCGTAGCACATAACCACTGACTGGTATAGCCTATCGTTGCTATGGGTAAATCAATCACGTTAACTGTTGCTATTGAATTTTGATTTTGGGTACATTGAGTAGTACTGGCATCGGTAACATTGATTATTTGAATGTTAAAACTTCCGGGAAGGGTTGTAGGAATATTTATCGAGGCTGTGTTGCCTGAAGTTGTAACAGGAGGAGCATTTGTACCATTAATTAGATAATTTATGGTATACGGTGGGGTTCCATTACCTCCAGTAAATGTTACGCTAGGGGGTGGGGAACCAACGCAAATGTCGGTACTGCCCGTTACAGTGGCTGTAGGTGCTGGACTAACTGTTATGGTTAAATTCGATGATTGAGGTAAAGTACATGATCCAGATTCGGTTACAGTAACAGTATAAGTAGTTGTTGCTGAAGGCGCAGCAATTGGATTAGCAATGTTTGGATTGTTTAAACCTGTTGCAGGAGACCAAGAATAAAAGAAGTTATTGCTATTGCATCCGTTGGTAGCATTGGCACTTAACTGACTGTTTTCATTACTACAAATGGAATCTTGAGAAGCAGACGCATTCAATACTATAGGACTTGCACCTCCAATTGTAAAAGTATATTCTGGAGTGAAAATGTTACAGGTTGATTCTGCCGCTCTCCACTTGTAGGTTCCCGGACAAAAAGTAGAAAGGTCGATGTAAGTGGTTTGATAATTAGTCGGAATGTTGTAGGTACAAGAGGCACAATTACCGCCGTTTATACATAATTCTGGCGAGAAATAATTTGGTATTCCCGTAAAATTTGAATTCGCACAGACAATTTCTATTCGAACAGTATAGCAACATTGCCAACCTGCATTCGAGGTGAAGTTGAGTTCAAGAGTATTTCCGTTTACATTTTGAGTTACATTAGATAGGGGCTGACAAGGAGTGCACGCAATAGCCTTTCCTGACTGTAATAGGAGTAACATTAATGTTAAGAGTAACGTAAGCTTGGTTTTCATAGCAGCATTTATATATTACACAACGAATTTAGACGATTTTTTTTAAATTTAGGTTGCATCTTCTTTTAATCTTGATTGATTTGATTTTCAAGTTGTTCAATTCTCTCCTTTAATTTTTCAATTGTCCCTTGCTGTTCCTGAACTGCATTTATTAGTGGAATCACAAATTCAGCATACCTAATGGAATAAAAATCATTTGGTCCTCTGGGCGGAACAATCCCACTAAAGGTCTTGTTCATTTTTTTTAGTGTAGCTTCGACTTCCTGGGCAATTAGTCCCGAATATCGAATAGATTCTTGACCTTTCGAATTATAGAAATAATTAACTGGATGCAAAGAAAGAATAAAATCTAAACCCAAAGATTCTTCTTCAATTGAAGTTTTTAAGCGTCTGTCAGATAAGGTCCCCCATCCAACTTGTCCGCCAATACTCAATACTGATGAATTGCCTAATACAACGCTATTACTCGCAGTAACTAAAGCATCCGCACCTAATGCCATGGCATTGCTTAAGCCACTTGAAGAACCATCCGCTCCAAAGCCAAGAAATGTGTTGTTATTTCCAGAAATATTGTCCTGACCAGCAAAGTTTCCAACAAATGTATTATTATTCCCAAGCGTATTAAAATAACCGGCATGTGCTCCTAAAAAGGTATTTTCGTTTCCAAGGGTATTGGAATTTCCAGAGGTTACGCCTAAAAAGGAATTGTGCTGCCCGTCTGTATTTGATTGTCCCGCATAAGTTCCTATGAACGTATTTTCATTTCCATTCACATTTTGAAATCCCGCTCTCCTGCCCAAAAACGAGTTCATTGCACCATCAAAATTTGACTGTCCAGCTTCCGTCCCGACAAAGGTATTTTGAATACCAGTTAAGTTATTTAGTCCAGAATTAAAACCCATAAAGGTGTTATTAAAACCTATGGAATTGGAAGCACCTGAGTTATTGCCCACAAACAAATTTCCTGTTCCTTTAGCCCACAGAATTTTTTTGTTATTGATCATATAACTGCTGTCCAATGGGATCGTTATGTTGCCACTTACATGTAATTTTTGAAGTGGATCAGAGGTGCCTATTCCAATTCTGTTGCCATTGTTGTAGAGAAATTGATTATCTACCAACCATTCGTTTCCATCCCAGAACATCGTATTTCCTATTTGTGTCCCTGGCGACAGACCGCTACTATTTCCTGAATTATTGGCATACAAGGCATATGGAACACTCAAGAGTTCTGTTGTTCCAAAACTTGAATAATTCGATCCTCCTGTCAAGTCACCTTCAACTTCAATATATTTTGATCCTATCGCCCAGTTGATTGCGGTAAACTGACCTATGGTCGGAATTCCACCTCCGATATTTAAATTGAATAATCCAAAATCATTGGTGCTGGCATTGTGTAATTCTTGGTAAATTATACTTCCGGTTGGAGTTAAATCCTTAATGCTAATTCTTATACTTACTGGAGAATTTGGAATAATATTTCCATTTGAATTGCGGGCAATTGACTGATATTTAAATAATTGTGGTGCTTGTGCACTGATATGTTGTTGAGCCAATAACAAACAACAGCTGAGAAATAGTAGTATTATTTTCATTTCGAATTAGTTTTCAGTATTTTACCTAAATATATCGGTTCATTTTCCAAGTTGATCAGATATACGAAATAATTGGCTGGTTTTAGTTGATTAATTTGAATAATACCAGTACTCTCAACATTTAATTCTTGCTTGAATACGATTTTACCCGAAATATCTAAAATCAACAAATCACCAAAAAATTTTTCATCTAAACCTATTATTTCAAGATAATTATCTGCTGGATTTGGAGAAATAATAACATTACTATTAATTGTTTCATTAATAGTCGACTCTTCGAGATTCGACTGTTGAAATCCTTGTGTTAAAATTGACGAATTGTTAGAGGTTGTTTCTGATACAATTTCTCCTATTGAATAGGATAATGAACCCGATGAGTTCTCATAAAAAGTACCGCCTGTCGATAGCAGTTCTTGCCCAATCAATTTAAAAGAAATCAAGCAAACAAATAATAAAAAACACTTCTTGTATCGCATGGCATCAACTCCAAATATACAATAAAAAGAAACCCCAACTGTAAATTGGGGTTTTGAATTTTACTAGTGAATTTCTGTTACTTTGAATTCGGTCCGCCTATTCTTTTGATGTTCTTCCTCGGTACAATGTACATCATTTTTACAATGATTGACAAGCACTTTTTCTCCATAGCCCTTATAGGTCAATCTATTCGGATCAATTCCCTTCGAAATTAAATAATCAACGGCTGCTTTGGCTCTTTTATCGGATAAAATCTGATTGTATTGATCATTTCCTCGAACATCTGTGTGTGAACCCATCTCTATATCAATAGTAGGATTATCTTTTAATATCTTCACCAATTTATCTAATTCTAAAGCTGCATCCTGACGGATAAACCATTTGTCAAAATCATAATATATATTTTCAAGAACTATCGGTTTGTTGATCACAATTTCTTCAACTTCGAAGTCTGCGAAAAAATCTTCCGAATATTTTAGTCCTTTAGTTGAAATTTTATCTGTTCTAGCAAAGCAACCCAGTTTAGTACAGTAAAGTAAATATTCTGTTTCTTGCTTCAACCTTAATTTGAATTTACCATTTTCATCACTCATCATTTTAATTAATTCACCTGTATTGGCATCAGTAATTTCTATTATTACATCTCTGACCGGAATTTCAGTTCCCTTTTTCATAGCAAATCCATAAAGGTTAAATGTTGGTGGAAATACTTCAAATGAATACAATTTATCTGTCGATGCCCGGGAAGATGAGACAAAACCTGATGAATCATCACCATTGAGTGAAAAGCCGAAATCGTCTTTTGTTGAATTTAGCGGATAATTCAGGTTTTCAGGCTGTACCCATCTGTTACCGTTATGATAGGTGATGAAAACATCTAATCCGCCAAGCGAATTGTGTGCATCTGAGGAAAAGTAGAGTGCCCCATCCTTATGCAAATAGGGGAACATTTCGTTGCCAACGGTATTAATTGAAGCACCGAGATTTTCAGGTGTTGACCACGTGCCATTTATTAAAGTAGTTTTATACAAGTCAGTACCACCTATCCCACCTGGCATATCTGAAACAAAAAATAGCGTTTTGCCATCTTCAGAAAGTGTTGGATGTCCGCAAGAATAATCATCGCTATTAAATGGAAATTCCTCCAGATTTTTCCATTCGTTATTTATTAATGTTGCTTTGAATATTTTCAAATTGTTTTCTCTGTCCTCATTAACGTTCATCTTACGTTTAAAGTAATTACTCCTAGTAAAATAAACTGTATTTCCATCTTCCGAAAAAGTAGCTGGACCCTCATGTAATCGACCGTTAATATCTCCTTTTAAAAGTGAAGGATTCATCCAGTTTCCGTTTTGATCTTTTTCCATGTAGTAAAGGTCTAGGTAGGAATTGCCGGTCCAAGCACTAGTTTTTCTTCCGCTGAAAACTGTTTTGTCAGCCGAAAATATTACGCCATTTTGATATTCGACAATGCTGAATGCATTAACAAACTCATCTTTTTTAATAGGATGAAGTGCATACAATGTGGTATCCCTGAATCTTTCTGAAACCGAATTGCAAGAAGCAAGAAGCATAGCAGCAACTTTATCTTTAGGATACCATTGTGAATAAATTCTGATGTATCTAGCAGCCTCTCTATGTTTTCCTAAATTCATGAGTAATTTTCCCAATTCCAAATAGGTGTCAGGGTGTGCATCTTGCCTTTGAATGGCTCTGTAATAAATTGACTTAGCTGAGTCCAGTTGAGCCGTTTTAACATAGGAGTCCGCCAATTTCAATTCTAAATGTGGATCCCATTTTTTGTTGTTGACAATTTCATAATGTTCAATTGCTTTTGCATATCCTAGGTTCTCATAATAATCATCTCCCTTATTTTGGTGATAACTCACGCATGAAGTGATTAACAATAGAATAGCAAAGAGTAATGGTGGAATTAATGTTTTCATAGCTTGGAATTTTAAAAATAACGTGGAGTTTTAACTTTTACTAAGTCTTTCCCGAAGTCAATACCTATCATGATTTCATGTGATCCAGAACTGTAATTCCTAAGTTTTGAAAAGGTAATATCATAGGCGTAACCCACTCGGAAATAAGAATTCGTCTGATACTCGGCAATAAGGACAACGGCATCGCCTGTTCTGAATGAGGCACCAAGCCAAAAGGTGTTTTTGTAAACAGCACTTAAATTCAGGTCTAATTCTAAAGGAGAATTTTGTGTGTATTTCAATAAAACTGAAGGTTTTAATCGGACCTGCTTATTGATGTCAAATACATATCCTCCAGTCAATAAATAATGTCTTCTTAAAAAGGTGGATTTGCTAATATCGAAGTTGAAATCTTTATCCTTTTCATAGGAAAACAAAGTGGGAATTGAAATTCCTACATAAAATTTTTGCGCAAAATAATAAGCTCCAATTCCAAATCTTGGAAGTATTTTACTGCTCAAGTCGTTTTCAAATACTTGATCCTGATCCCAAACTGTTAAATCGGTCAGCTTAGCACTATAGTGAGAGAATCCAACATTGGCTCCTAACGCAAGTTTATGCTCGTTTTTAAATTTTAATTGGTAAGCATAATTAGCTACAACGGAGTTTAAAGTGGTTACACCAATTTTATCATGAACAGCAATAAGACCAAGGCCCATATTTTTATTTGGTAATGGCCCGTCAACAGCAGCTATAAAAGTTTCAGGTGCTCCATCAAATCCTACCCACTGGTTTCGGTAAGTTAGGGTTGATGTCCAATATTTATGGGAACCCGCATAAGCCGGATTTAGATAAAGACCATTGAACATGTATTGACTTAACATGGGGTCTTGTTGACTAAAAGCGCTTAAATTGAAGAATCCGAAGATTGCAAGAGTGATTATCCTTTTCATTTTTTTATTTTTTTGTAGTTTATCTTCTTAAGTCAACATATCCCTTGAGGGTGATTTTTTCTTTTCCATAAACAGTTAAAAGAGCAAAATAAGTGGCGTCCGGCAGTTCTTCACCATTGTTGTTCTCTCCATTCCAATCATTTTTGTAATTGCCTTTTTCGTAAACGATATTTCCCCAACGATTGTAAATGGTTAAATTGTTTTCAGGGTAGGCGTCTAAACCATGTACAACAAAGAATTCATTACTGAGGTCTCCATTTGGAGAGAATCCTGAAGGCATTTCTAAGATTCCCGGCTCAAGTAGCCTGTACATGGCTGTCACCACACAACCATTATTATCTTGAACAATTAAAGAGTACATTCCCGATGGCAGGTATGCAATATTGGAAGTAGTATCACCGGTAGACCAAGTGTACGTGTATGGCTCTGTTCCACCGTATACCTGTGAATTGATGTAGCCATCACTGCCGCCATTGGAACTGATATTGTAGTTGGCGTTATAAACGGAACCCATGAGCTCAATAAAAAGGGAATCTGGTTGATTTATTGTAAAAGTTTCAGTAGTTGAACATCCGTAAATATCTGTAATAGAAACTTCATAATCACCAGCCATAAGACCAGAAACTCCTTGGGTCGAGTCGCCTGTAGACCAATTAAATGAATAGGGTGGGTTGCCTATTAAAATATTGGCTTCTGCTTCACCGCTGCTTTCTCCGTAACATCTAGCGTCTTGTATGTTAATCTCACTTGATAAATTGTCCGTTGACGCTATTAATCCGGTGTATTGAAGAACACAATTATTGTGGTCTGTTATGGTAAGTAAATAATTTCCGGATGCCACTCCAACAAGGTTCATGGTGTTTGAGCCGTTTGACCATTCATAGTTGTATGGAGCCGTACCACCTGTGACTACAATTCTAATCGAGCCATTATTTGCTGTGCAGGTGGCATTTGATGTAGAAGCTAGAATAGTAATAGGATTTGGTTCATCAATAGTTTGAACTAGTCCGGCAGTACAACCGTTGTTGTCCGTAATAAGTAAGGAATAATTTCCTTCGTTTAAATTTGTTAAGTCTTCAGTGGTATCACCATTACTCCAAGAGAATAAATACGGACTTATTCCTCCACTTACGGTCACATCAATTGCTCCATTGTTTCCACCATAACAGGAAACGTTTTGATTTATGGATTGAACAACAATTAATGAAGGTTGAGTAATTATAGACGATGAACTGGAAGAACAACCATAAAAGTCAACAACATTGACTCCGTATGTTCCCGGGGAAAGATTGCTGATGTCCTCACTCAATGCCCCATTGCTCCAGTTATAGCTGTATGGTGATGTTCCATTAGTTACGGTTAAATCTAGTTCTCCATTATTTAAACCAAAACAGCTGATTTGCTGTGCAGCAACAGATAAAGTTGGAGTGGGATGAATCGTCACATGGAATGATGCTAAAGTAGAATTACCATGAATATCAATCACTTCAAATGTATTCGTTGTCGTGCCAATTGGAAAGTTTGAACCACTCGGTAATCCGCTGATTTGATTAATTGACTGTATGCCGCAGTTATCTGTTGCCGAGGGACTATTAAAGGTTACAAATGGATTACAGCTACTGATATTATTTGGAATTGTAGCAATTGGGTTTTCTAAGTCTTGAACATTAACTTGGAAACTACACGTACTACTATTTCCTGATTCGTCCGTAGCGGTATACGTAACAATTGTACTTCCAACATTGAAATATTGACCAGGATTAAAATTGCTTGTCATAGATGCAGCACAGTTATCTGTTGGAATAGGGAGGGACCAGTTTACGGTATTGCCACATAGTCCTATTCCCGTCGGTGAGGTAACGTTATTGGGACAATTAACTAATGAAGGGGGTTCATTATCAATCACATGAATACTATATGAACAAGTCTGGATATTTCCATTTACATCCTCTACGGTCCAAATTACTGTTGTCATTCCTTTATTGAAAATGACATTATTCAAAGATGTTCCCGTTCCAGAGGTTGCACCAGAAAGTACATAGGTTACTTCACTGATACCACAATTATCACTTACGGTTGGGTCCCAATTTGTTCCGATATTTAAGTAATGGCAAACACCCGAATTCGTGTTAACAGTATCACTGTTGTTTACACCACATGATGATATTACTGGTAAAGTATTGTCTTCAATTGTAACTGTAAATGAGCAAGAGTCTTTGTTTCCAAGACCATCTGTAGCAAGCCAAAGCACAGTTGTTTCTCCTTCATTGAAGTTGACATTATTTAGCGTTGTTCCAGTACCAATTGTTGCCCCGGATAGGGAATAAGTCACACTTGAAACAACACAATTATCTGTCGCAGTCGCATCCCATGAAGTGCCATTTACTTTATAACTGCACGAAATAGATGAAGTGTTCGCTATTTGGTTACCCAAACAAGATATTACAGGTGAAATGGTATCTAATATCGTCGAAATTTGAACTTGTGTTTGCGCCGTGCAATTTTTCCCGTCTGTAACTGAGACATTATATAATCCAGCTGGAACATTCAATAAATTAGCACCAATGGAATTGTAACTATTGGGGCCAGTCCATAAATAACTATATTGGGCTGTTCCACCAGTTACAGTTGTATTTGCTGCGCCATTCGACTGACCCAAACAGGATACTTGTTGTGTCATTTGAGAAGTGACAATAAGTGTATCAGGTTCATTTATATAAACTTGTATTGGACCTTTAATACAGTTGTTGTTATCTGCAATTGTAAAATTGTACAACCCAGATTCTAAGTTGGCAATATCCTGTGTATTCGAACTAAATCCATTGGGTCCTGTCCAAGAATAAATGTAAGGTACAGTTCCTCCTGATGGTGTCATGTTTATGGAGCCTAATTGGTTATTAAAACACGGATTATCAGTGTAAGTGTAAGATGAATTAAGTTGAGCAGGTTGCGTAATACCAACACTACTTGTACTTCGACAGCCATTTATGTCTTCAACTGTTACGGAATAGGTTCCTGGTGACAAGTTAATTATGTCCTCATGATTTGCAAGTGGCGATGTTCCTATATTCCAGTTGTAGGTAAAAGGATAAGTTCCTCCAGATACTGTTAAATCTATTGTTCCGTTGTTATCACCATAACATGTTACGTTGGTTGGAACTAAACCCAATTGTAACTGATCAGGTTGTGTAATGGTAAATGTTTGGAAAGTAGAACAATTCGCAGCATCCGTAATTGATACAGAATAATTCCCTGCTGAAAGATTGTTGATCGCATTAACATTTGAAGCACCGTTTGACCAGTTAATTGAATAAGGAGCAGTACCATCAGCTATTACAATATAGGCCGATCCATTATTAAGTCCATTACATGAAGTATTCTGTGTATTAATACCAACAAGGAAATTATCACATGGTGGTTGATTAATTACTACGCTATCCGTTTTTATGCAGTTTTCAGTATCTTTTATGGTCACATAATAGATACTTCCCCCAACAGCTGATGTTAAATTGGTTGCCGTTTGGTTGGTTTGAGATGTTGGCTGCCACAAATAGGTATAACCAGGTGTTCCACCAAGTGGATTTGCCGTCGCTGTTCCGTCGTTTCCTCCGATTGTACTGACATCAGTATGCGACATGGAGTTTGTAAGCGCCGTGGGTTGAAGTATTGTGATGTTGGCAAAATCTTGACAACCATTTTGATCGGTTGCCAATACAGCATAGTTTCCTGAACTTAAGTTGTTTGCCGTCGATGAATTTTGAATGGGGTTGGTACTCCAGGTATAGGTAATGGTTCCAAAACCTCCGACAGAAGTTGCAACTGCCATCCCGTCATTTCCTCCATGACAAGATACATGATTAACAGTTCCAATTGATGCATTAAAACTGGCACAAGTAACGTTGTTAATAACTACACTTTGCGCATTTTCACAATTGTTGGCATCGGTAATTACAACAGTTTCAATCCCGGTACATAAATTATTGACCGTTGATCCAATTGTGCCATTTGACCATTCATAGGAGTAAGGAGGTGTTCCACCTATGGCTACGGCAGATGCTGTTCCGTTACACGTTCCAAAATCGAGGGTAGAAGAGATAGTTGAAGTCAATGGATTAGGCTGAGTTAATGCTATTGTTTTGCTTCCTTCACATCCTTCGGAATCGGTAATGTACAAAGAATAAACACCTGCACTAGCATTGATGCTTGTTCCAAAAGTTCCATTGCTCCAGTTATAGGTATATGGCGCTGTCCCGCCGTTAACAGCTGAATTAATAATAGTGGTTCCATTGTAACAACCAATTGGTGTGTAGGAAAGATTGACTTTGATAGTGTCAGAATAGTAAATAAATAAGGTGTCTTTCGAATTGGTACATCCCGAACCTGTTCCTGATGAAGTAAGTATGAGTTTCGCAAAACCTGCATTGATTTCTGAAGCTGAAGGCATGTAGGTAGTAATCAAAGAATTATTCCCTGGATTGAATGTTCCTGTTCCATTGGACCATACCCCACTTCCCGTTGAACTTGTTCCGTTTAATGAAACTTGCGGATTTGTTGCACAAACCCATTGATCACTTCCCGCATTAACGACTGGAGGAGAACTTATAATGACGGGAACAGAAATGAATTCTGGTGCACAGGTAGAGGTAACTAATGCATCTTTTACTTGAGCTGTGTAAGTGCCCTCAGCTGTCGCAAAATAGGAGGCTGAAGTTGAAACTGTATCACCTGAACTGTTTAACCAAATGTAATTATACCCACCAAATCCTCCTGTACTGGTCGCATTGAGTTGAACACCACTTCCACCACTACAAAATGTGGCTGGATTAGGGGTGACAGCAATGTTTAATTCATCATAAACTGTTATAGTAAAGGTTCCAGATGCAGGGTAAGTTCCACATATTGAAGCTTTTGGAGTTCCTGATACCTGATAGGTTATAGAATAAGGATAAGTTGCATTTGCTCCTGGTTGGAAAATAGGATTCGCACAGTTAAGGCAATTTAAATAGGTGTTACAGGTAGCAAGGCTTGCGGATAAATTAGAACTTTTTGAAATGGCTGTAATCGATATGGAATTGAGCCCGTAAATGGGTAAGGGCAGCGAACACCCCAATCTTGCCGGCTGACTCAAAGGATAAATAGGTTTTGGAATTTGTCTGAAAATATATTTTATTTTGTTGCTTCCAGCTTTACTGTAAACTATTTTATGAGGCCCACTTCCTGTAATGCAAATAGGCCCACCTCCAGGAATTTGGGTGCCACAAGTGCCACTGTTCGATAAATCACCACCCGAAATAATGGTGTAGTTACCAGCCCCTCCGGGATCTGCATAAGTGGGTTCGACTTCAATTTCGAACATAGCAACATCTGGGTGTAACTTTACGAAAAAAGCCACATATTCGTTGTTAACTCCACAACAACCCGTCTTTCGAATGATTTCAGGTGTGGTAAAACTGGAATCCGGACTTGCCGATAAATCAATATTGAAGAACGGTACCTCAGCAGTACATTCTGGCAATTGTCCTTGAGCAATCCCATTGTTTGATGTAAATCCGGCTGTCAAGCTTAAAATAAGCAGGTGCCATGATTTTAATTTCTTTTTGAATTTTTCCATTGGTTCCATGAAATAGTTTTTGAGAATACAATATCCCCGAAAATATTCCATTGATAGCACAGCCAATTTCTTTTTAAACAGGTTCGAAAACTTTTTCAGTTAAATACGACTTCTTGTCAAAATTGTATGTTGATCGAATTTGAAATAAGTTGACTCGAGTTAAGGCTTCAATTTTATTATTATTCAGTATCTTTCGGAACCTAAAATTTTATTTATGAAAAAATTGTGTTTTTTGATAACGATTTTTTGTTTTGTTTTAACAAGTGAAGCTCAGACTATAAATCCGGATTTTTTAGATGGTCGAATTGTTTTTAAATTGAAAATAGATGAAGTCGTTACAGCAGCTAAACAAAGAGATAAAAATGATTTTTCATTGGCGTTATCATTAGCAGATTATCCAGAAATAGCTAATGTTTTTGAAGGTATTACCGTTACGAAGTTTGAAAAACCGAGTTATTTCACTTCGAAACCGTCTCTGCAAACAATCTTTCGGATTCATTTTAACGATTTTGAAAAGATTGATGATTTAATAAAGCAACTTTCCTCACTTCCCAATATTGAATTTGCTGAGAAAGAACCAATTTATAAAATTGATTTTGTTCCCAATGATACGTATCATTCAGGAAATAATAAATGGTATCATACATTAGTAGGCTCTGAAAATGCTTGGAATATCTCTCAGGGAAGTTCTACTGTGAAAATTGCTATTATTGATAATGCCGTTTTTTGTGGCCATGCGGATTTAACCACTTATGCGCAATATGATGTTGCTGATAATGATAACAATGCCACTCCACCTTTAACTTCCTCAGCAGATTTTGGTTGGTCACATGGAACACATTGTGCAGGACTTGCAACAGCTGATATCAATAATGGAATGGGAATCGCTTCCTTGGGAGGAAATGTCCAATTAATTGGGGTGAAGTGTACGCCTAATAGTGCCACAAATTCTGGAAGTGTTTGGTATTCCTATCAAGGTATCCAATGGGCTTGTGAAAATGGAGCGAATGTCGTAAGCATGTCTTTTGGTGGATCTTCTTATTCAGCCGCAATTCAAAGTTTAATCAATGCCTATCCTGATGTGGTATTTTTGGCCGCTGCAGGAAATGACAATGTCACTACTTTAATGTATCCGGGAGCTTATAACAATGTTATATGCGTAGGATCGGTTGATGCAAATGACAATAGATCGAGTTTTTCTAATTACAATGGAAGTACGCCTTTTGTTGATATAGCATCACCTGGAGGTTATTCTTATGGAGGTTTATACAGTACGGTTTACACTACAAATGGAAACGGTTATGCGCAAATGGGTGGTACATCAATGGCTACACCTTTTGCTGCTGGTTTGGTAGGGTTAATGTTAAGCATCAATCCAACATTGACACCTTCGGCAATACAAAATTGTTTGATTACAACTGGTGTGAATATTAATCAAAATATTGGACCAAGAATTAATGCGCCTTCCGCACTTCAGTGTGTTCAGGCTACGTTGACGGGAGACCCTATTCCTTATTTTTCAGGTACTCCTGTTTCTATAATTGAGGGTGATTTTGTTACTTATGCAGACCTTTCAGCAAATGGCGGGAATGCGATTACATCCTATTCTTGGAGTTTTCCAGGAGGAACACCCTCGACTTTTGTTGGTCAAAATCCTCCGCCAATTCAATACAATGTTGCTGGAATTTATAGCGCAACACTAACCGTTACAAATAGTCAGAGTACTCAATCGTATACAAGAACAAATTATATAAATGTCAGTATTCCTCCTTATGGAGAGTGGTTAGTTCAGAATTCAGGTTTTACGGCCGCTAGCCGAGGAATAAATCATATTTCTATAGTTGATGCCAACACGGTTTGGGCCACTGCATATGATGGTTCTGGCACTGCTACAAATATTCAACAATTTACCAAAACTACAGATGGAGGTGTCACTTGGACGCCTGGAACTATTAACATTCAAAACGCTAATCTTGGCATCAGTATGATTCATGCGGCAAGTGCCTCTAAAGCATGGTTAGCGGCTTATCCGAATGCCGCAGGACAAATTGGAGGCATCTGGATTACTACCAATGGCGGAACAACATGGACAAGGCAGAATACGGCAACCTTTAACAATGCAGCATCTTTCACCAATGCCGTGCATTTTTGGGATGAATTAGAAGGTGTTTGTATGGGCGATCCAATTAATAATGAATTTGAAATTTACAGAACAACTAATGGTGGTACTACTTGGACCTTGGTTGGAGGAGCAAATATTCCAAACCCTCAAGCAAATGAATTTGGTTATACCCGTCAAATGGAGGTAGTAGGAAACAACGTATGGTTTGGTACCAGCAAAGGCAGAATTTATTATTCTTCCAATAAAGGCCAAACTTGGTCTGTATTTACTTCTCCAGTTACAGATTTCGGAGGAGCAGTCGTTGCCAGCAGTTCGGCAAATATGTCTTTTACGTCGACAACAAATGGTATGATAATCAATCAGGCAGGAAATGTTTGGACCACCACAAATAGCGGTTCAACTTGGACACCTGTTTCAACAACAGGAACTGTTTATACCGGAGGGCTATGTTACATTGAAGGAACCAATGTTGCTTTTTCAACAGGAGCAGCTACGGGAGCGTCTGGTTCGTCATATTCTACAAATGGCGGAGCAACGTGGAATCTAATTGATAACCAGCAACACCTTTATGTAGATTTTATTAATCCATCAGTGGGTTGGTCGGGTTGGTTCAATACCAGTGCAACACAAAATGGAATGTGGAAATGGAATGACCTTTCTTCAGCTTTGGATGCATCATTCTCCTCGGCCTCATTAACTGTTTGTACTAATCAGCAAGTAAATTATACCGACCAAACAACTGGAGCTGTTCCAACTTCTTGGAATTGGTTATTTCCTGGTGGAAACCCCTCAACTTCTAGTCTTCAAAATCCTGTTGTTACTTATTCGACACCTGGAACTTATGGGGTAACGCTTACGGTTAGCGATGGGATTTCTCAAACAACAGTTGTTGATACTGCTTACATTACTGCCGTAGGTCCAGCAGCAGCACCTTCGGTAATAACAGGACCTAATTCTGTATGTGCCAATACGGCCAATACATTCAGTGTAACTAACGATCCAAATGTGGTTTATAACTGGACTTTTCCAGCAACTTGGACAGGTACTAGTACAACCAACTCAATTATTTTAACAGCTGATGCAACAGGAGGTACTGTTGCCGTAACGGCAGAGAATGTTTGCGGAAATAGTATTCCAAGTGCGTTAATTGTTACAACTATGCCAGGTAGTCCAATTGCAGGGTTTTCTTACACAAATAATTCTGGAAGTGTTACATTTTCCAGCAGCTCAATTGATGCTGCCAATTGGTCTTGGGACTTTGGGGATGGTAATTCCTCAAATGTTGAAAATCCCAATCATCTTTATACCTCAAATGGAAGCTATACTGTTTCACTAGTGGTTGCAAATGGATGTGGGAACGATACAATTATTCAAACAATTAACGTAAACGGATTAGGAATTGAAGAGTCTGGAAATTCACAAATTTCAATATTTCCTATACCTGTAACAGAGAACCTAAATATTTTGCTTCCGGACTATTTGGTTGGTTCATCTGCCGAAATTTGGGATATGAGTGGTAAAAAAGTTGCTAATTTCATTCTAAATTCAAAAGACTATCTAGTCGATTTTAAGTCGTTTTCCCCTGGAGTTTATCTATTGAAAATAGGAGATTTATACATTGAAAAAGTAATTAAAAAGTAATTAAAAAGTAATTAAAAAGTAATTAAAAAGTAATATGAAAAAAAGTATTTGTTACTCGGTTTTAAGCCTATTTTTATTGCTCTTTTGTTTTGATTCAAATGCGCAATATTCAAAAAAAAAGTTGAAGAAGTATTTTTTGAACAACTTTCAATTGCTGAATTATGAAGGAGGTGGTGTATTTGCTTGTCATAATGTAAACTTTGAAGGAACGGACACCAATTTTCTGCATTCTCAAATCCAAGGAGATTTTTCTAATGTTGATAAACATCATTATTTAATAAAAAAACAAGAAATTACCAATGTAGAATATAAGGAATTTGTGGATTGGGTTAGAGATTCCATGTACAGAGAAACACTTTATTTGCAGGGTTTTAAACAATATGGAGTTCCAATCAAGGGAATGGATGCTTTTGGAAGAAATTATCAAATCAATTGGAAAACTAAAATTGATTTTAAGGACGAAAATATAATAAAAGCATTGCAAGTTTTCTACTACGATGAAAACAGTTTGTATTACAATAAAAAGGAACATGATAATTCAAAATTGGTATATGCTTTTATTGATGAATCTGCTCCTAACACAGTGATTAATAAAATTCCTGTTTATCCAGATACCTTATGTTGGATCAGAGAATTTATGCATTACGATTATTACAATTTGGAATACGATTATTCTGCCTATTATTTCTGGCATCCTGCTTTTAATAATTATCCCGTTGTCGGTGTGAATTGGTATCAAACTCAAGCTTTTTGTCATTTCTTTACCAAGCAAACGCAAGATCGACTTTCATATTTTTTTGGGGAAAAAATCAAGGCATTTCGATTACCAACTGAAATGGAATGGATGAACAGTGCGGATATTGATATTATGAATCCTTGTTCCACTGATTTTTATTTCAATTCAGATGGAACAGCAATCAATGTGAATATGGGAAGTGTTGAAGATAAAAATGGACTTATTATTAATAATTCCAATAATAAGGATCAAACCATAATGAATTTATCGAAAGCAATGGAGCCTAATTCCAAAGGAATAAGTAATCTTCATGGCAATGTAGCAGAATGGTTACAAGATTCTTTGGATCTTCCAAATCTTAACAGTAAAGCCCATATTTTCCAAGTTCCATTTTATTACGATGAATTATCTTTCGTCGATACGCTATTTTGGCTGTCATTTGATGTAAACAAACAAATAAAATCTATCCCTCGATTGATGAGTACTCAGTTCGGAAGTGACCTTCCCAATTATGAGGATACTGTTTATACCCTATCTTATTCTACCATGCTAAGTATAGAAAATTTGCTGCCTGAAGTGGATAAAATGATTGAATCAATAAAAAATGATCAAAACATACTTGAAAAAATGCCAAATTCCCGAATAATAAAAGGTGGTTCGTGGAATGACCCACTGATTTATTTGTTACCACAGACACGAGCATTGCAACAAGCTAATGCTGCAACGGCAACAACGGGTTTCAGGATTGTACTTCCGTTGACAGAAAAGCAAGAGTTGAAAATAAGAGAACTAAACAAAAAGTAACACCTCTTTCTTTGTTAAAAACTTAAGTTTTATTCAAAGTCTTGATTATCTTTTGAATGCTTCTGTAACAATGAATACCCTTTTTAGTTTTAAGAAAAATGTTAAAAAATCCTTAATATTTAATTTAAAGGTTCATCATTTATTAATGAAAACACACTTATTGTCACACTTTAAAAAATATTTATATGAAACGTAACTTATTGTATTTCAGCTTTTTATTTTTAAACAAAATCCTATTTTCACAAGAGCCACCTGTAGTCTTAGCAATGCCTGAGCAAAATTTTCTTTACAGAGGTTATGATCATCATGTGACAACCGGAACCTTAGACGGTGATACCAATTACAGGGTGGAAATTGAAGGGGGTTCATACCAAGAAAATGTATTAGGGCCTCACATTTTAACTCCCTCAGTTGATAATTTTGGATTTTTAAGGGTAATTTTTTTGGATAAGTCTACTTCTGATACATTGAATACCCTTTGCTACAAAGTTGTCAGTTTACCACCTCCCAATATTTATTTTGGAGGCAAAGAAGATGGCGAAAAAATTCTTCGAAGTACAGAAATGATTAATTTAAAATATGGACCTCATATAGCATTAAATTGGAGTTATAATGTTATCAGTTGGGTAATAATTGCCAATGGGAGGGAATTTCATGGGTCCGGCAATTTATTGAATAGTGAGGCTAAAAAATTTTTGGCAGGACTGGAATCTGGCAAATGGTTAACATTAGAAGTTAGTTATAAAGGTCCGGATAATTTGGTTAGAAAAAGATCTGCTAGATATAGTGTCCTATAAATTGGATGTATAGAGGATAGAATTTATCGATTCGTTTAGGTTTACGTTTTAATAGTTGTAATCAATTTAAAAAGAAAAAGTATGAAAAGTTTGATTGTTTTATTGTGTGTTGGCTTCAATGTTATCCTATTTGGTCAGGGTGTAGTGCAGAATTTAGATGTTAATTTACTTTACCGTGGCTACCCTAATAAAATAATGGTTGGTAAGTCTATACCTGGAGATGTTGTGCTCAAAGGAGAAAATGTCGAATTAAGAAAAGAAGGAGATGTATGGATCGCTATACCCAGTGAAAGTACTGCAACAATTCGAGCATATTCAAATGAAGTTCTATTGCAAGAATTTACATATGTAGTTAAACCGTTGCCAAATCCTGAATTATTTTGGGGATCAGCACAATCTGGCCAAGAAGCTAATTTTGGGGAAACTTTTTTGGATGTGAGGTATGATGCTGCGGTTCTGTTGAATAAATCATTTAAAATTATTGATTGGACCGCAAACTTTGATGACAAAACCATAAGTGGAAATGGAAATAATTTGTCCAGTGATTTTTATAGTTTGGTTCAAAGAACATGGAAAGACACAATGGAAGTGCAATTGACCGTTACTTTTGCTCTTGATGGAGATTCTAGAACTCAAAAAACAGCGGGAATCTTTAAACTCCCAATAAACAATATTCAAGGACTCAAACTTTCCAGTTCCGGAAAGATAACCATAATAGACAAATCTCCTACAAATGCTGATTTGTTCGATGAAAACAACCCTTTAAGCCTGATGGGAATGTTAAAATTCAACTATTTTCCTTTGGAATATGGGATGACCGATTTTACAGCAAAACGAATGCAGGACAGAGGTCAAATAATACATGAAAAATATATAGGAGAGATGAGTTTTAAGCCTTTGGTTTCACAGGTAAATCCTGAGAATGATTCTACGCTATTCGATCCAAGAATTGAAGTATATATCACACAATATCCTCCTAGACCATCAAGAAAATATGCGGTTTCATCAATCGATAGAATTGTAATTTTTGAAGACAATGTGCGCAATGAAATAACCAGGGAATCGTACTTCGGAATTACTTTTTTAGGTTTATGTTCTTATGATAGTTCCAATGCGAAATACGATATGGTAGCGGTTATCCCATACAATGAATTGTGTAAAATGAAGGCAACCTCTTTTTTTCAAAAATTCGAATTTAACGGTCCTGATACTGTTGCTAGGTATTCCAGCAATGTACTTGAACAAATAAATTATTATAGATTAAGAGAAGAGGTAATGAACCAAACAAATAATAGATATTATTTTGATTGGGTAGGAGGTGATGCTTTTGAATATAAAGGTTTTGAGGATAAACGTTCTACTTATTTCCAAGATCCTAAAGCTGCTTTTCTGCATACCGACAGATATTCTACGATAGTACATCCCAAATCATTTGATTTTGCAGACACTACAAGTTTTAATTTTCGTGAATTTTTGTTTCAATATGTGCCGTCTACAGATCATATCCCAAGTCAAGATCCTGAAAATGACTTTGCGGATTCAATTATTTTCATTGATGGTGAGGAACATTATGTTTACTATCCTGGAAATAACTTTACTTACAAGGCACTCGCTGATTACGACGTGTACCATCAATATGTAGTGAATGCTGATGATTTATATCATCCTACCTTGAAATGCGTTTATTTTGCTGTAAATAATGGTAAACAGTCTGCTACGGTAATGGCAGTACCTATGGAAAATCCGACTGGAGATTATGAGCTTGAATCTATTCAAAGTCAGTTGGCATCAGTAGCAATACCAATTACCGTTAGATGGCGAAGAACTTTGTTGGAGGAATATGAAAAAGGAATTCATTTGGATTTGACAAAATCTAAAGGAATCAAGACCTTAAAAAATCAATTTTTTCTCGATAAGGTAAATGGTATTCCGATCAATTATTTTGGACTTTAATTATTTTTAACTTTGTTCAAATTTATCTTTAAATTAAATGCTATACCTTATGAAATCAGTACTGTTGATTTTATTTTTCCCATTTCTTTCTTTAGGTCAGCTAGATGGAGGTGCGCTTTTTAATGCTAAATGTGCAAATTGTCATCAACCTCACATGGGTGGAACTGGTCCTAAACTGTTTAAAGTCCGTGATAAATGGTCCACAGGAGGAGCTGAAGAGGGTTCCATTTACAATTGGGTAAATAATTGGCAAAAAGCATCTAAAACAGACCCGTATGCGTTGCAAATTTCAAATTCAAAAGCAGTAAATATGTCTCTGTTTCCTGAATTGTCTAAAAACGATATTGACGCAATTTTTGATTGGGTTGATGAGCAACCTGAGGAAACTAAGTCTGTTCAAATAGAAGTTCCTGTCGTATTTCCTGACTATGAATTTAACATCCTCTACCGAAACTACCAGAATAAAGTTTATTTCGGAAGCATAAATGGCGTGACTGATTATGAAGTGAAAGTCGAAGGTGGCACTTTGTCAAAACAGAGCGATTACTACATTTTAACCGCTACAGATCGTTTATTGAGTCTAGTTTTTCTTGATAAAACATCAGGAGATACTTTGCTGGTGAAAAATTATCGATGCAAGGTATTGCCGGATCTACAAGTATATTTAGGTTCGGCAACAGATGGTGAAAAAGGTGATAAATCGGCTCGCTCTTTCTCAATTAGCTATCCACCTGACGTTTATTTAAAGATGCCTGATTTTAAAGTTGTTTCGTGGGAAATGGAATATAATGGTATGGTAATTAAAGGAACTGGGAGTGAACTAACTACCGAGGCTCTGTTAAAAATAAAAGAAGTAAAATCTGGCGAAAACGTAGTTTACATTGTTACTTTTAGCGGTCCGGACGGTGTTGTAAGAAAAAGAGCTACGAATATTCTTTACTAATTTTTTAAGATTATCCTTAAAATTTTAAGAAAGTGCTTGAATAATATCACTCAGCTCAAAGTTAGAGAAATTATCTTTTTTCGTTCATTTGCTAAATGGTTTTGAAGCAAATATTGGATAAGTTAGCTATTTATCTTTATAAATTCTTGAAATTTCATGGGTTAATTGTAGGTGCAATGCTACCCATGGTTATGGCTAGTTGTGAAGGTGGTTCTGAAAAGTTAAGTAAAGAAAGTAAAGAAAGCAAAGAACAAAAAGTATCAAAATGTATTATAACCAAACACCGTAAATATAATGTAATTGAATTTTCACCTCAAGCTATGAAAATGGGAGTCTCCCTACATAAACCTTCAAAAGCAGATTTTTATATTAACAGCAACTTTTTTAATGAAAAACCGATCGGATTAGTGGTTGTTGAAGGGAAAAAAATCAATTCTAGAATAAATGGAGGCGGCTATTTTTATGTGAAGGATGACTTACCAAATATAAGCGTAAAATCTTGCCCCAAAGTTACCGAATTCGCATCACAAACTATTCTTTGGGGAATAGATGATGGAACTTTAAATTATTCACTATTTGCCAAGCATCATGCCTGTGAAAAAGAATACCGAACCATTTTTGGTAAAACAACAACCGGTAATTTTTTAATCGTTGCCTCCAATAATAAAGGTTTAGTTAGCATTGAGGAAATCTCGCGTTTTGCAAACGAATTGGGAATGGTGGAAGGCGTACTTTTTGATGGCGGTTCATCGGTAGATTATAAATTCTTTGACAAAAAAGAAACAGTCGTTTTTAAATCGGTAAATGGCTTAATAAAGCAAATTGGAGGTATCCATGAGCCTATGGTGTATATTTTTGGCAACTACCAATGATGAAGCTTGTAATCTTTTTTTGGTTGTCAGTAACTTTTTTTCATTGAATAGTTATGGCGATAAAAATATAATTAAATTCACTTAAAATTATTCCTCCCATTATGAAAAAAATAGTCTTATTCACGCTTTTCTCCGGATCGTTTTTATTAAATTATTCAAATGCTCAGGATTTAGCACCCCATTATCACCAAGATAACCCGAAAAGTTTTAAATACTTTAAAGAAATACAGGGAAATTTGGAATATCCAACAAGTCTAAAAGGAAAATTTGAGATCACGCCTGCTGATACTTTGCGTTATAAAAATTTTTACAGATTGACTTTTCAATTAAATAAGGTGGTTGGGGTTTATCAAAATAGATTTTCCTATGGTTATACCATGCCAGATATTACCTATTGTTTTGAAACACGTTATGAATTGGATCACAATGGGAATTATTCGAAAGCAATGTTTTTCAATCGTTTAGGAAATCGCATAGATCAATATGGTTGTTATTATAGTGCTTTCAAATGTGATAGTAGGGGAAATATTATTGAAGCAGCTGATTATAAAAGGAACGGAACCTTATTAGTTGACTACAGCGGGCAAGGATATACAATAAGAAAATTTAATGAAAAAAATCAAGTAATTGAATCGGCCATATATGATGAGAATCATGAATTAATCGAATCAATGCCAATAGAACGATTCTCTTATGATGCAAATGGCTTCATAGCCGAAATTACTTATGTTGATAAGAATGGAATGCCTTTTCAAAATTATGATGCTGAATATGGATACAGTTACACCGGGAGGATAACTTATAAGCGTGATTCGAAAGGCAATATCTTGGAGGAATCGCACTACGATATTGACGGTAAATTCATGGAAGGTTACGGAATGACAAAGTCGAAATATGATGAAAAAAATAATTTGATTGAAACTGCCTATTGCGATGAACAAGGAAATATTATAGACAATGAATATGCTTCAGTTACGCAATTTATGTATGACGCAAATGGAAACATGATTGAAGAACACAAATTAAATGCTTTGAAAGAATTTTTAAGCGAGGGGGTAACTAAGATCAAATACACGTATGATGCTAACCAAGATTTAGTTGAAATGGGTTATTATGCGATAGATAATACATTAATTGACGATTATACAGGAATTGCACGCCTACAAAAGAAATACGATAGCCGACATAATGTAATAGAAGAGAAAACATTTGATGCCAATAATAACCTGATTGGTAACTATGATGGCATTGCTATTTACCGTTACAAGTATGATCAATATGATAATAGAATTGAAACGGCAATTTTTAATCAGGAAGAGCAACCGATGAAGACAGATTATGTCAGTGCAATACAAAGAAATAAATTTGATTCGAGGGGTAATTTATTGGAAGAAGCGTATTATGATGAAGCTGGAGACTTAATAGAGGAATATTATTCTTCCGCAGCAATAACGAAATACCTTTATGATAAAAATGGTTACCAAATTGAAAAAGCTACTTATGGTGCAGATGGAGAGTTAAAGCCAGATTACTCAGACGTTGCAATCGTTAGATCTACCTATGATGATGCAGGAAACATTTTAGAAACCGCTAATTATGGATCTGATAATGAGTTGACCGATTATTATGGATATGGCGCAATGTTTAAGTATAAATACGATTCTAACAATAATAAAATTGAGGAGTCGATTTACAATGTTGATGGCAAATTAAAGGAAGATGCTGTAGCAATTTATCGCTATAAATACAATAATAATGGATACGTTATTGAAGAAGCAAACTATGGCTCCGATGACAAATTATGGGGAGATTATGATGGTGTTGCCATCACACGATATGTTTATGACGATAGAAACAACATGTTGGAATTGGCAAAATACGGGGAAGATGATCGTTTAATAGGCGATGGATATTCTATTGCAATTACCAGATATAAATATGATGAATTCGACAATCTAACTGAGGAAGCATATTTCAATTCCAATGAAGAACTCGCTCCAGATTACAATGGAATAGCTATTAAAAGAATGAAATATGATGAACTATCAAGAAAAATTGAGGAAGCAAAATACAATGAATACCAAGAACTTTTTGTGAGTTATTACGCTGATGAATACCCATTGGTCCGTTATAAGTTTGATGAAAATAATTATGTTTCTGAAGAATCTTATTACAATGAGCAGGGTTCACTTGCTAAATTGAAGAAATATCAAAATTATAATTTAATAGAAGAGTCTAACTATGAAAATAATAAGTTGAAAAATAATGCGGATGGTATAGCCTTAATAAAAAATGAATACGGTGATGTTTGGGTTGCTTACTCAGATTATTATGGAGATGAATATTCATCAGAAGATTATTCGGAAGAAGGTTATTTTTCAAACGTTTTACTCAAATCCTTCAACTTTGACCAAAATGAAAATTTGGTTTCGGGGATTGGCTACAAATATGACGAATATGGTTATGTGCAATTTGAAGAATCAATAGATGCAGAGGGTAAATTGGTAATGAATAAAAATGGCTATTGCCGCAAGGACATTAACAATGGATACTATTACAATACGAAAGGAAAGGAAATATCCAGCTTGAAAATTGTTCAAAAGCAAGTCAAAATCAATAAAATGGTTCAAATGGATCAGAATGAGAATGTACTAATTGAAGAATATTACAATTTAAAAGGTAAAAAAGTGAATAATCAATATGGTTATCATCTTTATGATGCTGTTCATTACAGGTATTATGACAAAAAAGGACGTGAAGTATTTTACAATTACGATACAGGAATGTACGAATAAAGGATATATTTTTGTTAGTGGAAAACGTGGGTTAACCCCACGTTTTTTTGTTGTAATGGATCCTTAATATATTTAACGGTAACTAGGTCAAAATAGAATCCATGCTTTTATCAAGGAAATAAATAAATGAACCGAAAAGATATCCTTTTTCTTTTATCAATTAGTCTGGTATTAATTATCAGTCAATTTATTGTTCGAGATTTTGATGATCGCTATGGACGTTCGATAAACGGAGACGGTAAAGGATACTATGCCTATTTACCCGCAATTTTTATATATCAAGACCCTAGTTATCAATTCATTCATAACACAGAAAAAAAATATTACCCTGAAGATGGTTCTCAGTTTAAAGATTTCCTAAATAAACAAAGAAATGGCAAATTCGTGAACAAAACTTTCCCGGGACTTAGTGTCTTGTATGCTCCTTTTTTCGCTGTATCTCATGCAATAGCTTGGACAACTGGATACGAAACAGATGGCTATTCCGCTCCATATCAATGGGGTATTGCCTTTTCACATATTGTTTATTATTTACTGGGTTGGTATTTTTTGTTCAGGTTATTTGCTGCATTAAATGTAGATAATCGTTTAGGTTGGTTATTAATGCTTTCCGTAACCTTCGGGACTAATTGTTGGTATTATCTCGTATACGATCATTCAGTAAGTCATATTCACAGTTTTTTTCTTGCATGTACTTTACTTTACCTCATGCAAAAGTTTATTGATTATCCAAAATCATTTTACCTTGGATGGTTGGGAATTGTTTTGGCATTAATAGTGATCACTCGACCTACTAACGCCATAATGCTTATGTTTTTTCCTTTTCTATTGAACCATTCCAAAAGAAATTTTTGGGAATTGGAAATTTTAACCAAACTTAAATCTAAAGATTTAATACCTTACTATTTAGTGGGTGTCGCTTTGCTTTTATTCCCATTTGTACTTTGGAAATGGCAATCAGATCTTTGGTTGGTTTATTCCTATAATGAGGAGGGGTTTAATTTTTTCAATCCAAGGTTATTTGACTTTTTATTTTCCTTTCAGAAAGGATGGTTGCTCTGGTCGCCATTAATATTTTTTGGTCTCATATACAGTTGCGTTCAGTTTTACAGAGAATCAAAAATGATAATGATTTATTATTTGCTGCCAATTGGTGCAAGTGTATATGTATTATCCTCTTGGTGGTGTTGGACATATGGAACCGGATTTGGTCAGCGCCCAATGATTGAATTTATTCCATTTATTGTATTGGGTTGTTCCTTGGCATTGAATAAAATAAAAACACGCTATTTGGCTTTTTTACTAGTCGTTCCGTTTTCTGCTTTATCCATGTTTCAGAGTTTTCAAGTAGCAAATAGTATATTAATTGGAGGTGAAACTACAGCTAGTGACTACTTTAATCATTTTTTGCAGTGGAAACGCGATGCACCCAAGGTTAATATCCCCATTCAATGGCAATTGATTTCTTCGGATAAGATTTCGATTAATAATTCAATTGATAAAAATAATCCGTATTCAAATGCAATTGAGTTAGCAAATGTAGGAAGGTCAACTCACGTTTTGATTTCGGTCAGAATAGCAGGAAATCATGGCGATCGCGAAACGAGGATTGTTGTAGCTGATTCCTCCGGTACTTTTTACAAAACTATTTTTATTGGCGACTTTCTATATCCGGATTTTGAAACGATGGAATTTTTAATTGACCTTCCAAATGATATTAAAGGGCCCGTTAAATGCTACATTTGGAACGGCGATACGGCTACTGCAACAAGGATAGATTGGATATCTATAAAATGCTATTCAGATTAACGAGGACTTAATCTATTTGTATTTGACGATTTTCATTACAATAAGACTTAAAAATCAAAAATTACTTGGCCAAAATGATTGTCAAATACTTCAGGAACCACCAGAAAGAATGAAGAAATCTCTTTTACTTGTGTTGAGTTAAATTCTTTGTATTCAGTTGAATCTGAATTTTTACGCACTTTTTTATGTGCTTTAGAAATAAGTTTGTCCCAATCACTGCTACGTTCTAAAATATCAGTAAGTTGGTCAAGCGAAGTAGAAAATGTAATGACTTTTTTCGTTTCCCAGTCCAATTCATTTCCTGAAAATTGATTGTTGTAAATTGTTTTTACAAAACCAATTCTATTGTCAAAGTAGGGGTAGTCCTCTTCTTTTGTATCATGATAATTGAAGAGAACAATTCCATCAATATTATCTAACGAATAGTAATTCTCGCAAGTTGTTATTTCATATGGAAATTCATTTGATATTTCACCGTTTAATGCAGATAAGGAGTCTTCATCCATATCTTTAACTACAGTAACATTACCTGTTGAATGCTTTGATGAATCTTCTTCGATTCCGAAAATCACGGTTTGGGTATAACAATCGCTTGATTTTAAAAAATTCGCAACATCTGTAAAGTGCACCCAATCTCCAATCTTTTCATCATAACCATCGCTAATCCAGTTTAGCGAATTGAGTAATTCTACAGTTCCTTTGGAAACTCCAAAACATGGAACTTCAAAATTTTGGGGATCAAAATTATTGGGTGCACTACCAAAAACAAATTGGTAAATTGGGTCTTCACCTTTTTCCAATTCTTGTTCATTAACAAGATCAACTCCTAATTCTTGTTTTTTTAATTGATATTTTAATTTATTCACCAATGAAGCTGTATTTGTGCGTTCCAAAAGAATATTGTAAAGCTCAATATCAACTTGCTGAAGATCATAGGCACTTATATAAGTGAATTCACTTTGACTGTAAGAGATGTTGTAAAAAAAGAAAGTACAAAACGTGTATAGCAGTTTATTCATGATTTCTCGTATAGGTTATTCTGAAAGGGTCAAATTTATTTATTTTTTAATTATTGGGCTAATTACCTACAAAATATAATGCATTGGCCATAAAGAGTTTTCCATTTTCCCAAAAGCCTCTAAATAAAGGGTTATCTGCGAAATGAATGATACATCCTTCACCAATTCTTTCTACCCCAAATACCAATGATTTTGATAAACTTGAACGAGCATTTGAACCAACAAAACCTGCAATCACCTCCGGTTTATCCTCCATATACACAACATTTTCTCCGCCGTCTAGCCAATTGTAATTGTTGGAGCTGAGCTTCAAAGTGAAATATTCGTCAGAATAGCCAAAAGCTAAGGGATTGGTTACTTCAACGTTGCAACGCACAATAGCTCCTGTTATCATATTTTTAATAGCCGCTCTCTCTTGTTTATTATAGCTAATATTTGGATGCTCATGTTTATCATCTTCTTCATTCTCACTTTCTTCGTGAGCTGAAAATTTTGATGTTATTTTTGACTCGAATATTGCTGGTAAGTTGGCAGCGGCAGTTCCTATTGTAATGAGTTTACCTCCATGTTTTATCCAATCACTTATTCTCAATCCTTGTTCATCAGTAAATTCTCTCCCTTGCCATTCATCTGGAAGTATTAACACATTATAATCGTTAAGCTTTATTCTATACAAGTCATTCAAATTGATACGAGATAGGGGATAGCACAAGTCATTGTCGAAAAAATGCCATACTTCCCCTACATTAAGCGATGAAGCAGGATCCTCGGTTAATACGAGTACTTTTGGTTGCTTGATTAATTTTACTGAACTGGCGCCTAAGTCATTACCCCTGTCTACCATTCCTGTTGAGGTTTGGTATAATTGGATATTGTATTGGTAAGCAATTTTAACAAGTTGTTCATCATAACTTTCTTTGTTGTCGCCTTTTGCAATTATCAATGTTCCTCTTTCGTATGATCTGCCTCCTATTTCAAATGGGTTTTCGGCAAAACGTACATTGATGCCTTCTTTTATTAGAGCTGAAAGAAAACGTGCATCCTTCATACTATTCCACTCAGCAAAATATGCATAAGCTTCTTGATCTGCACTGTTAATGACTACCGGATTAATTTTTTCTACGCCTTTTAAATTTTCTTCGGAAGCTATGGCATTCAAACCGTAAGCGTAGGGGAGGGACCAAGCGGTAATATCGTAGGTCAGCGAATCACTCAATGATGTTTTAGGTTCAAAAAGTACATTTACCAGTGTTCCCTTTTTTTGTTGGGTACTGATGATTAAGTCGTTTGGTGTGATTTCGTGTTGGCCATTTTCATTTTTGATATAATCAAATCCTTTAATTTTACCAGATTCTCCCCAACTATATTCGATTTGATGCGCCTTCAACAATTCAGTTAACCGATAAAGTTTGTCTTTATTTCCGCTCAAAACATAAGATTTATATTTAAAATTTTGTTGATTAAAGAACAAGTGATTTTCCTCAATAAGCTTCAAATATTGTCGATTTGCTTCTTCAACTGTTGAAATACCTGTAGTATGGTGATGAATGAGCCTATCATATAAACTTAATGTATCACCAATTTCATTGATTACACCTAATCCAGCGCGTCCGCTTCCACCTTGCTCATAGGTCATTCCAACTGCACCATTGTACAAAGGATAGGTGTCACCATAACTCGGGTACAACAAATCAAAAATTTCTTTGGTAAAATAAAACCATCCATTTTGATCGAAATACTTGGCGTTATTCTTTCCTACAGCGGTTTGAAAAGCTCTTTGCCATTTTGTAATTATTTCATGATAAGGTTCTGCAGCTGGTGCAAAGTAATAAGGTTCATCAATTCCTTGCTCATGAAAATCTACGTGAACATGCGGAAGCCAATCGTTGTACAATTTAATCCGCTGCTGAGATTCCAATTGAGTTAACCATGCCCAGTCCCGATTCAAATCAAATAAATAATGATTTGGTCTTCCACTCGGCCAAGGTTCATTGTGCTCTTTTGTCTCAGCTATTGGATCAAGTGAATTTCCCAATTGTGCATTATACCAATTCACATATCGATCTCTACCATCAGGATTAAGACAGGGGTCAATAATAACCACTACATTTTTAAGTAATTCCTGATATTTCGTAATTAATTCATAAGCTGTGAGCATTGCGGCTTCTGTTCCAGCACTTTCATTTCCGTGAACATTATAGGACAACCACACGATGGCAACATTTTCCTCTTCACTTAACCCGTTATGCTTATTTTTAATGTCATCAAGCTTTTTTAGATTTTCTTCGCTACTTATGTAGGCGACAATGAGGTCTCGGTTTTCATTCGTTTTACCATATTGCTGAAGTAAAATGTTTGCTGAGTTATTTGATTCTAACTGCTCAAAATAATCGATAACTTGATGATGCCTCGTAAAATAACTGCCAATAGGATAACCTAAAAATTCAGACGGTGATTGAACTTGAGAATTAGAAGAAATGCAGAATAAACAAGAAGAAAGTAAAATAATGTATTTGAACATACGAAATCTTTTAAGTCCAAATCTAATTATAACTTTTGTATTTGAATAGCATTACATTTTACAAAACACCTTTCGACTTGAGGTATTCATTGAGTGATTCTAAATCACTGAAAAGAACTTCACGTGCTTTGGAACCTTGAAAAGCACCAATTATTCCCATTCCCTCCAATTGATCGACAATTCTTCCTGCTCTGTTATAGCCTAGTTTGAGTTTCCTTTGCAACAAACTCGCTGAACCTTGTTGGTTAATAACAACGATCTGCGCTGCTTCTGCAAACATTGAATCTATTTCATTCATATCAATGTCTCCCCCTGATTCACCACCTTCACCAACATATTCAGGTAATAATAATGCTTCTGGATATGCTCGTTGATTGCCAATGAATTGGCATATTTCTTCAACTTCCGGAGTATCAACGAATCCACATTGCAGGCGTTTTAAATCTGAACCTGTAGAGATTAACATATCTCCACGGCCAATTAACTGATCTGCTCCCGAAGCATCTAAAATCGTTCTAGAATCAATTTTAGATAAAACCCTGAACGCAATTCTTGCAGGGAAATTGGCTTTAATCATCCCAGTAATTACGTTAACCGAAGGCCTTTGGGTTGCAACAATAAGATGTATACCAATTGCTCTAGCCAACTGAGCAATTCTAGCAATAGGGTGCTCTACTTCTTTACCTGCAGTCATAATGAGATCAGCAAACTCATCGATGAGCACTACTATATATGGAAGATACCTGTGGCCTTTTTCAGGATTTAAGCGTCTCGCTATAAACTTTGCATTGTATTCAATAATGGTTCTAACTCCAGCATCCTTCAATAATTCGTAGCGATCGTCCATTTCTATACATAATGAATTCAAAGTATTAACCACTTTGGACACATCAGTTATGATGGCATCTTCTTCGCCAGGTAATTTGGCTAAAAAGTGCCGTTCTATTTTATTGTATAAGGTAAGTTCTACCTTTTTTGGATCGACTAAGACAAATTTTACTTGAGCAGGATGTTTTTTATAGAGAATTGAAATTAATATGGCATTTAGCCCAACTGATTTTCCCTGTCCAGTAGCTCCTGCAACAAGTAAATGTGGCATTTTTGTTAGGTCAAAGGTGAAAGTTTCATTGGTGATGGTTTTTCCCATCACGATTGGTAATTCTGCATCAGAATTTTGGAATTTTTCAGAAGCTATCAATGATCGCATGCTTACCATTTCTGGTTTTGAATTTGGAACTTCAATACCTATTGTACCTTTACCTGGGATAGGGGCAATAATACGAATTCCTAAAGCACTTAAGCTAAGAGCAATATCATCCTCCAAATTTTTAATTTTTGAAATTCTAACACCTGGTGCTGGAACTATTTCATATAAGGTAACGGTTGGACCAACTGTTGCTTTAATTTTCGAAATATCAATTTTATAATGAGATAAAGTTTCAACAATTCTGTTTTTATTATCCTCGAGTTCCTGTTTGTTCACCGAAACAGTATTACTGCCATACTCTTTTAATAAATCAATTGAAGGTAAAACGTAACTTGACAAATCTAAAGTAGGGTCGTAGTCTCCAAATTCTTTGCGTAAGTCATTTATTTCCTCATCATCTAAGGATTTGTCGGGTACAGCAATATCAACCGATAGAGGCGCTAAATTTTCATCCGGAATTAATCCATCAATATTTGTTTCAAAATGATTATTATCCTTTTCAATTTCTAAGAAAAGTTCAGATTCCAATTCTTCATCGTCCTCATTTTCTTCATCCTCATCAAAATCAATTGTTCGTGAAACCATGTCTTTTTCAATTTCATCGTCAGAAATGGTATTGATTACATGTAAATCATTTGCTTGATTAGGACGATATCCGTTTTCATTTTCGAAGTTTTCTTCATCATCTGCTAATTTGTTGACTGAAAAAAAGCGATCATACCAATCCTTGAGGTTAGCATTGAAGACCAATAAGAGAATTAGATATCCAAATGAACCTATTAAAAATAAAGAACCAATTTTCCCTAAGGTTAACGATAACCATTCATTGGTGTAAAATCCAAATGAACCTCCAATATAGTTGAGGTGTGATGAGAAAAATCCAAGGAAAATGGAAAGCCAAACAGCTAAGATTAGAACTTGACCTATCGTTTTTCTAACCGGTAAAATTTCGGTATTAAACAATATTTTAACACCGCTAATAAAAAGTATAAAAATTAATCCAAAAGAAGGTAAACCAAACCATTTGAAAATTAATAGGTGAGAAGTCCATGCACCAAATTTACCAAGCCAGTTAGCGACTTCAATACTTTCATTGTTAAAAAGAAATTCAAATAATCCTTTGTTGATGACCTTGTCCTGATCTTGTGACCATGTGAATACATAGGAAAGGCAAGCTAAGAACAAATAAAATGATAGTAAAATAACGAGAACTCCTGTGATTGTCTTTATTTTTTTCAGGTCTATTTTAAATCCAACCTTAGGAAAGGTACCAGCATCCTTCTTACCTCTTGATTTTGTGTTTTTAGAACCATTAACTTCTTTGGAGTTTTTACTCTCCGTGAAAGTTTCTTCCTTTTTAGGTATGTATTCGTTCTCACTCATTATTTTTCGCTATAGCATACGAAGATAAACAAGAGGTGTGGACGAAATAGCGCAGAGCTATTGGATCTTTAAACAGGTTTTTGTTAGTTTCCTTCCGGATTTTCAGTTTTGGAATTTTGCTCCTCGCTATTATTTGAGGTCATTATTTTTACAAATTCATCAAAAGCAATTTTTTTAAACGAAGTTGGAATACCGAATAAAGAATAATCAGGAACAGAATATTCGATTTTTTCCAATTGATATTTTAACAGACCTACAGGGCTATTTACGTAATATTCAAGAAGAAGTCCGGGAAATTCGTCGTAGGCATTCAAATATTTAGAATTAATCTTTGGAGCATAATAAAAAGTTTGGGGCGTACTGAAATCTTTATGTGTAACAATCAGTTTTTTAGCTTTTATGCCGGCTATTTTAGTTGATCCTAATTTTTTCTTAATCGTGTAATTGGAAACTTCTGTCGTTACATTTTCATAGTCGGTTTGTATGGCATAATCACCTAATTCAGTTTGAATCATTAAATAAGATTTATTGTGAATCAAATGTTTAATTAAAACTTGAGGGCCAAATTGTTCTGTGAAATTCTCAATTCTAATTATAGAATCATTGCTGTATATGACACTGTATGCTTTGGGAAAATATTCTTGAGTTGAAGTATCTGCGACTGAGTAAGAATAGATCAGTTTTCCAGAAAAACCTTTTTTTTGTTGACCATGAAGGTTTTGTTGTAAAAAAATAAAAAGTGTTGCAAGGGCAAAGATTTTATTCGGCATATGCTTTTGTATTGGACAAGCTGTTCGTAATCTGTAATATGAAATATCCCGAAATATAATAAATTTGTACAAGTAAAAAGTTATGATTAAAAAAATCAACCTAATTGTTAATCCCTCAGAAATCGCAGCTGGTACTCGAGGAGCATCCTTAGGGCCGGAAGCGATTAAAACGGCAGCGAGAAATAGTAAAAGCCATATTTTTTCAAAATATAAGGTTGCTGAAATAAAAAATTTCAATCAAATTCTCGACAATAATGAAGCGACTGGTTATGCAAAAAATATTGATAATTTAATTGAAGTTTATAAAGTTGTAACTGCAACAATTAGTGATGTGGTTAAAAATCAGTCATTTCCAATTGTTTTGGCTGGAGATCATGCTTCTGCTGGGGCTACTGTTGCTGGACTTAAAAATGTACTTCCAAATGCAAGAATTGGAGTGGTTTGGATAGATGCCCATGGTGATTTGCACTCACCTTACACAACTCCGTCAGGAAATATGCATGGAATGCCATTATCAGTAATCTTAGGTGAAGATAATAAACCGTGCCAAATCAATCCGTTGAATGACTCAATAATCCAAAAGTGGGAAGAATTAAAAGCAGTCGGTTTTAGCGGAGCTAAAGTAATACCTGAAGATTTAATTTTTGTTGGTGTTAGGGATACTGAACCTGAAGAAAATGAGGTAATGAAGCGATTAGAACTGAAAAATTTTTCGGTAGAGGAAGTTAGAAAAAGCGGGGCAAAACTGATTGCCATTCAAATTCTAGAAAAACTGATGAATTGCGATGCAATTTATATTTCTTTTGACGTAGATTCCATGGATCCTGAGTTAACATCATTTGGAACAGGAACACCAGTTGCTAATGGTTTATCAAAAGAAGAGGCAAAAGAGTTGCTAATCAATTTGGTCAAGTCAGAAAAGGTAATCGCTTTTGAATTGGTGGAGGTAAATCCATGTTTGGATAACAAAAAAAATAAAATGGCAGAAATAGCCTTTGAACTCATTGAGTCAGTAATAGATACTTTAGAAAATAGAGGATATGGAGCATGAAATTAAAAAAGCATTACTACAAGATTCTGAAGAATTATTCGGGAGAAAAATAGATGCAAGTTCCATACAATTTCAAAAAACCAGAAAAGATGTAGAGGGTGATTTGACTTTAGTTGTATTTCCATTTGCTAAACTAATGGGATCTTCTCCAGTAGATGCCGGAAATAAAATTGGACAATACTTGTTGAAAAAATTTGAGGGTATTGAGAAGGTCGAAGTAATTAATGGATTTGTTAATGTTATTTTTTCAGATGATTTTTGGGTAAAATCATTGTTCGATGTAAGTACTTTTGAAAAATTCGGATTCGAACGTCCAAATTCAAAGCCACTTGTAATGGTAGAGTATGCTTCTCCTAATACTAATAAACCATTGCATTTAGGACATTTAAGAAATATTTTTCTTGGTGATGCAGTGGCCTCCATTCTTAAGGCATACGGGCATAAGATTATTAGAACTCAAGTTATAAATGACCGTGGAATTCACATATGCAAAAGTATGCTGGCTTGGGAAAGATTTGCACCAATTAAGGAATCGGGAGAAAGAGAAAATCCTAATAATGCAGGAATAAAGGGAGATAAATTGGTCGGAAAGTATTACGTGGAGTTCGATAAACGAATGAACGAAGAAGCAAAAGCCATCATTCAAGAATGGGAGAAAGGTCAATTTGAGGATTATCCTATCGAATTGGTTAATGAAGTGGTCAAATTAATCAATGTTCGAAAGGACAAAGATCTGGCCGGTCAAGAGGCAATTAATTCAAAAATTAAAGAGTTGGCTAAAAATCAAACGCCTTTGCTTCGCGACGCCAAAGAAATGTTGGTGAAGTGGGAAGCGCGAGATCCGCAGGTTTATTTGTTATGGACAACAATGAATGGTTGGGTTTATGAAGGATTTGAAGCCACTTATCAAAAAATGGGCGTTGCTTTTGATAAACTTTACTACGAGTCAGATACCTTTTTATTGGGTAAAGATATTATTATCGAAGGACTCAATAAAGGTGTGTTTTTCAGAAAAGAGGACGGGTCTGTTTGGATTGATCTTCGAGATGAAGGTTTAGATGAAAAGTTAGTTTTGAGATCAGATGGAACTGCCGTTTATATGACACAAGATATTGGTACTGCTGTCGATAGATACAAAGATTATCCTGATTTGTCAAGAATTATTTATACCGTAGGTAACGAGCAAGATTATCATTTTAAGGTGCTTTTTCTGATCTTGCAAAAGATGGGTTATGATTGGGCAAATCAATGCGCCCATTTGTCCTATGGAATGGTCGATCTTCCATCAGGGAAAATGAAATCACGGGAAGGTACTGTTGTGGACGCCGATGATTTGATGGATGAAGTTATAACTAAAGCTACCGAAATGACTAAAGAAAGAGGTCATTTAGAGGGTATGACAGAAGCAGAAATGAAAAAGCTGTATCACTTAATAGGTATAGGTGGATTGAAATACTACCTGCTCAAAGTTGATCCGAAAAAAAGAATGCTTTTTAATCCAGAAGAATCAATCGAGTTAAATGGTAATACTGGTCCCTTTATTCAGTATGCCTATGCGAGAATTCAGTCTTTGATTGCCAAAGTTGGTCAAATAAATGAATCAATAGCTATTGAACACATACAGTTAAATTCCGATGAAAAAGAAATCATTAAAATTCTAATTGATTTTCCAAATGTGCTAGCTGAAGCAGCCCAACAATTGTCTCCTGCATTGATAGCTAATTATTCCTATGAATTGGTAAAAACTTACAACCATTTTTATCAGAATGTTTCTGTTTTGAAAGAATCTGACCCAATGATGAAGCGTTTTAGAATTCAATTAAGTAAACAGGTTGGTGAAGTAATAAAAAATACGATGCAATTGCTTGGAATTGAGGTTCCTGTAAGGATGTGATTGTCCTTTGTTTAGAAAAAATATCCCAAAATGGGAAACTTTAAAAATATTTTAATTGGAAATACCTCTATTTACCTGATTTTAATGGGTTGGCATAAAACTTTCATGACATTGAATGTTCTTCTTCAGACCAAGAACTCTATTTTAACGCTTATGATAGAAAAAATCACCATTCTTTTATTATTTTTTATTTCTTCTGAATTAGTAATCGCGCAATCACAACACAACAATGAGTTGTATAACAATGGCGCGTTGATTCATATTCAATCTGGAGCGGAGGTTCATGTCTTGGGTGATGTGCATATGAGAAGTGCAACAGGAATTTTGCAAAATAATGGATTACTAAAAATAGATGGTGATCTCTATGGAGATAATTTGTTCCAGCAAAGAGGTACCGGAACTACACGTATTCAGAATAATTTGGTCAATATTGGTGAGAATCAAAAAATTTCTGGCTCCTTTGCTGTGAGGGGAGGTCAAGCAGAGATTGGCGTAAATGATGGTTCTTTTTATAACCTTGAACTTTCAAATGGTACCGGAATTGTTTGGCTCGAACCGAATATTATTGCTTCCTCTACACCTTATGTGGCAGATGTGAGGAATTCAGTTGATTTTAACGGCCCGGGTTCGCCCACGATGAATCGTATTATCACCACATCACCTGGATCAATTCCTGCCAATGGAAGCGATTATTCCGCTATTTTTGGAATAATGAATGCTGCATCTGGTTTCACTCCGCTTGTAGACAATACAATTGTTTTAAATGGAAATTCTAGTTCGGTTGATGCAGGTTATATTCAAGGGAAATTAAGAAGAGCCATAAGTTCGGTAGGTGGCGTATATAATTTCCCTGTGGGTTTAGAGCCTGCAGGGTCTACAGCAAAAAGAGGTGTACAATACATGTCAATGGTTTTCTCTGCTAATAATTACGACGTAGTTGAATCATATTTTCAAACAGTTTTACCGAATACAATGCCGCTCCAAATGGAGTGTTCGGGATATTCTATCGATTACTGGGGTGGGGCAGACCATGGACAATGGATAGTATCAAATCCTTCATCAGGAACAGGAAATTACTCGGTTAATGTTTGGCCTCAGGATCATACCTTTCCAACAAAAACCGTTTGGGTTGTAACTAAGGATAACTCCATTCAAGGTACAGCAAATGAGTGTGGTTCTACGTATATTGGTTTACAAAGAACAGGTTTTTCTGGTTTTTCGAATTCAAGTTTTGGAGTTGCTGCTGCTGAAAATTTAGCGCTACCGTCAGAGTTGATTAATATATGGTCGGAATCGATGGAAAATTATATAAAAGTTAATTGGTTAGTTGGATCTGAACATAATGTCAGTCATTATAATCTAGAGCGAAGTATTGATGGAAATAATTTTGAATTGATAGCTACAATAAATGCTGCTGGAAATTCTCAAGATCAATTGAATTATTCCTACGATGATTACAATGTCCTAAGAAACCAACTTTATTACTACAGATATCGTGTGTTTGATTATGATGGCACCGCAGAATATTCACCAATAGTTCAAGGTCTCTTGAATGAGACATCCAATTTGTTCTCTTCTGAGGCCATTTCAATATATCCAAATCCATCTACAGATCAGATGAACATTAATATAGCGAGTAATAAAGAAAGATTTATAAATGTCAGTGTTTATAATGCAATTGGACAGCTTGTTTTAGATAAAAATTCAAATATTCAACCGGGAAATTCTATTTTACCTATCAATGCATACGATTGGGCAACTGGAATGTATCAGGTTAAAATTACAGATACAGTAAGTAAGGAATTAACTTGGTTGAAGTTTATTAAAAAGTAAATAAAAAATGATGAAGAAAATATTACCTACAATTATTCTAACAGGATTATCTGCAGCTTCGGCTTTGGCTCAAAATGTTGGAATTGGAACATCTACTCCAAATGCTAGTGCAAAATTAGAAATAACTGATTCGAATCGTGGGGTGTTAATTCCTAGAATAGCACTTACCGCAACAAATGCCGCATCTCCAGTTACTAGTCCAGCAACGTCTCTTTTAGTATACAATACGTCTACCGCTGGAGTATCACCAAATAATGTTACGCCTGGATATTACTATTGGGATGCAACGCAATGGGTGAGATTGTTAAATGCCGAAACTTCTGATTGGAAACTTACCGGAAATGCGGGAACAAACGTTACATCCAATTTTTTAGGTACGACAGATGCTGTGGATTTTGTTATAAGAACGAATAATCAAGAACGTTTGCGAGTAGCCAGTGCGGGAAATTTAGGAATTGGTACCAATGCTCCTGCAGATAAATTACATGTTAGTGATGCGACTTCACCTAATACTTCAACTATGAGGGTAAGTGGTTTATCCAATACATCTACTTTGACCAGTGCGACAACGGACGTTATGGTGATGGCAAATGCAAATGGCTCTTTACGTCGTGCCAACGAAACGGTAAAAGATGCATGGTACACCACTGGAAATGCTACTACAGCAATGAGAAGTATCGGGACAACAACAAATCAACCTTTTCAATTCATAACCAATAATATAGCTCGTGGTCGCGTTAGTCCAACTGATGGCGAATTTGTTTGGGGAGCAGTTGCTTCACCTTATGCCGGAGATGCTTTGTGTGCCGTAGCAACTGCAACTACTCCTTTTGCTCTGAATGGTTATTCTAATCTGAATGGATCAGGTGTTTGGGGTGAAATTTTAAGTGGTACAACCAATTTCTCTGCAGTACAAGGTGTTTATAGTGGCTCAGGAACAGGTTCGGGAGTGCTTGGCAATTATAATGGAACCAGCACTAGTATAGTTCGCTCTGGTGTTTATGGAGTGGTTAATCAAGCTGCTGCAAACGCAGGAGGCGTAGGTGTTTCGGGCTACAATGGCATAGCATCTGGCAATCAGAGAATGGGTGTTTTAGGGCAGTATAACGGGACAGCTTTTGGTATTGGTGTTCATGGTATTGGATTTGGTGGTGGTATCATAACAGGAAATAATGATGTAGCAGTAGTTGGGTGGCGAGCAAATAACTCAAATTATAGCGGTTATTTTAATGGAAACCATGCTGTTGTAAACGGAACAAAGTCGGCGTCTGTGCCTACTTCCCAGGGTAATCAATTACTTTACTGTATGGAAAGTCCTGAAGTATGGTTTGAAGATTTTGGTCAAGCCTCTTTGGTAAATGGTTCAATCGATATAGAACTTGATCCATTATTCTTGGAAACTGTCTTGATTGATGATGAGCATCCAATGCATGTTTTTGTTCAAGTACAAGGTGAATGTGAAGATGTTTATGTTACTCCTCATGAAACTGGTTTTACGGTTAAAGAAAAAAACAATGGAACATCTAATGTTACTTTTTCTTACAGAATAGTTGCTAAAAGATTACATTTTCCTGATCACCGATTTGGAAATGATCCTGTTTGGGGTCCAGGAGATACAAGACAGTACTCAGAAAGAGCTCCTAAGCGTCCTGTGGATTACTATGAAATGATCAAACAAGACGAAGAAGCAAAAAAGAATTGGAAGCCTACTCCGAGTCCTGCAATTACTTATCCTGATCCTGCTTTCACAGAAGGTTTAAATAAAAGCACCGAAAATAGAAAATAACATATATTTTATTCATACTTATGGGGTCTTCTTTCAAAGAAGGCCCTTTGTATTTTATAAATTTTGAAGCAATTTAATACTTTCTGAACATCCAATTTGATTATTTCATAAAAGCATACATCAAAATATTGGCTCCCATTTTTAAAGCTTCTAATCTTTTATCGTTTGGATCGTTGTGTACCTCTTGATCTTCCCATCCATCTCCTAAGTCTGTTTCATAGGTATAGAGGCATACCAATCTACCGTCAACAATAATTCCAAAAGCCTGCGGGCGTTTTCCATCATGCTCATGAATTTTTGGAAGACCATTGAAATCGTATTTTTGATGAAAAAGTTCATGGTCAAATGGTAATTCGATGAGATTATTTCCAGGAAAAAGTTTTTTCAATTCAACCCTGATAAATTCATCCATTCCATAATTGTCGTCAATATGAAGAAAGCCACCAGCCATTAAATATGTTCGTAAATTTTCTATTTCAGCGGCAGAGAATACCACATTACCATGCCCTGTCATGTGAAGCATTGGATATAAAAATATATCCTGACTTCCAACTTCAACAAATGGAACATCCGTTGAAATATTCGTGCCCAATTCTTTATTGCAAAACTTAATTAAATTTGGCAGAGATGTCGGATTGGCGTAATAATCTCCCCCGCCATTGTATTTTAAAACGGCTAATTTGTATTCAGTTTGTCCAAAATGATTTGGGGAAAATAATAGAATCAAAACAATGATCATTAAACCGGTTTTCATTTTATACAATTTATTTTTGATACGTAATTAATGCAATCGCTTGGACGCAAGCTACAATTCCTGCAGTTTCTGTTCTTAATCTATTCGAACCTAAAGTTATAGGTTTATATCCATTTTTCATAGCAAATAATATTTCTTCCGAACTAAAATCCCCTTCAGGTCCAATTAAAATTGGTGTGTTTTTTCCTTTGAAACCATCAGATAAATCATTTTTTTTGGATTCTTCACAATGTGCTATAAAACCATTTTTATGTTTGTCGATAAAAGTATTAAAATCTATCATTCCATTTATTCTGGGGAGGTAGGTTCTTTTGGACTGTTTTAAGGCAGCAATTGCAATACGTTCTATGCGTTCCAGGTTCAAATGCTTCCGCTCAGAATTATAACAATTTAAAAATGAAATTTCTGTAATTCCTATTTCGATTGCTTTTTCTACAAACCATTCAAGGCGGTCATTCATTTTTGTAGGAGCAATTGCTATATGCACATCATAATCAGGTATATGAAAATGAATACACTTTATTATTTCAATTTCGCATCTTTTGGGGTGTATTTTTTTTATTTCAGCTTCTACTTGTAATCCTTTTCCATTTAAAACGGTAATTGAATCACCATCTTTTAAGCGCATTACCTTACACGCATGCAAAGATTCTTCCTCTGTTAAAAAGTGAGTGATAGCATCTGGAGTTATTTGTGCGTCGAAAAATAAATGCATCAGTTTAAAATTCGGTATATCATTTCTTTCATTAAATCACCTTCTGTAATTGCACCGGTATTACCTATACCTTTAGATTTTAAATCAAATTCATGCAAAATAGCAATGTTAGCGGCAATACTTTTCGGATCAAATTGTTTACTCGCTGCCATTAACTCACCCGCTACAAAAGGATGCACTTTTAAGGCTGAAGCAACGGACTCTTTTGATTTATTGGGCAGAAAATGGATGCGCATCAATTGAGAAAATAACTTAAAAAGATTAGGGATAACAACAACGATACTTGTTGCTTTTGGGTTGTGATTAAAATAATCGATTATTTTAAAAGCTTTCAAAACATCCCGATTAGCAACGGCATTGGTTAATTCAAAAACATTATAATCTTTCGAAATACCAATGTTTTCCTCGATATGGACATCATTTATTGTTGTGCCTTTTTCTACCAACAAAGAGAGTTTTTCTAATTCATTGACAATTCTACTAAGATCGTTTCCGAGAAATTCTGCTAACAACATATTTGCTTTAGACGTAATGCCATAACCGCTTGATTTCACATATTGTTGAATCCAATCCCCCAGCAAATAATCTTTTACTTTGTCAGATTTAAATACCAATCCATTTTTTAAAATGGATTTCATTATTTTTTTCCTTGAATCAAAATTTTTGTATTTGTAGTTAATGACGAAAATGGTAGTTTCACTTGGGTTTTCCATATAGCCCTCCAATTGGTCGAAATTTTTAAATTCTTGAGCCTCTTTGAGTATTACGAGTCTTCTCAAACCCATCATCGGATAATTCTTAAGCTCTGAAATTAAGCTCAAAGGTTCAGCTTCCTTTCCATAAATAATGGTTTGATTAAAATCTCTTTCGTGTTCCTCTAATGCATTTTTCGTTATTTCTTCTGTGATTTCATCAATAAAAAATGGTTCTTCTCCGTGGAGAAAATAAATGCGCTCAAATTTCCCTGATCTAACGTCTTTAAGAATTAACCTATGATCCATGGAATTATTTTTTATACTGTTGTTCCCATATTTGGACCAATTCTATCAGTGTATCACTCGCTTTTTGCATGTCTTGGACACTCACAAATTCATGCTTAGAGTGTATGGCCATTTCGCCGGTGAAAATATTCGGACAAGGCATGCCCATGAAAGATAAACGCGAACCATCTGTTCCACCTCTGATTAATGATATTTTAGGTTCAACTCCTGCGTTTTTCATCGCTGCTTTTGCGAAATCAACGACAAATGGAAACTGATCTAAAACCTCTTTCATATTTCGATATTGCTCCGAAATTTCAAAGGTATATTGCGCTTTTGGGTATTCTTTAATTATGGACTTTAAAATTGTTTCAAGCCTTTGTTCATGTTCAATTAATTTTTTTGTGTCGTGATCTCTTACAATAAATTGTAGCACGGCTTTTTCCAAATTACCTTCAATGGATGTCGGATGAACGAAGCCTTCTCGGTGTTCTGTTGTTTCTGGTGACCATTCAGTTTTCGGAAGAGATGCCAAAAATTCTCCCGCGATTTTTATAGCATTTACCATTTTGTTTTTTGCATACCCCGGATGGGCACTAACTCCTGTTATCGATATTTTTACCGAATCAGCTGAAAATGATTCATCTTCTAAATCCCCCAATTGTCCGCCATCTAAGGTGTAACCAAATTGAGCATTTAAAATAGCCATGTCTAGTTTTTCTACTCCGCGACCAACTTCTTCATCAGGAGTAAATAAAATTCTTACCGGACCATGAATTATTTTAGGGTTTTGAACGAGGTAATTAGCAAAATCCATAATAATGGCAATTCCCGCTTTATCGTCTGCTCCCAATAATGTTTTTCCACTCGCAGTGATGATGTCATCGCCTATTTTAAGATTTAAATATGGGTGTTTTTCAATTGTAATGACTTGTGTTGGATCATCAGGTAAAGTTATGGGTTGCCCATTGTAATTTCTGTGAATTAAAGGCTTTACTTCTGTTCCTGAGCAATCAGGAGCGGTATCCATATGTGAACAAAAGCAAAGGGTGGGCAGGAATTCATTTTCACTGTTAGCTGGTATAGTCGCGAAAACATATCCCCATTCGTCCATAAATGCATCTTCCAATCCAATTTCAAGTAATTCGTTTACCAATAATTGTCCTAAATTTTTTTGCTTAGCACTTGATGGAAAGGAGCTGGAATTTGGGTCTGCAGTGGTGTCAATTTGAACATATTTTAAAAACCGTTCTTCAACCGTATAATTGCGATAAGACATATACTTTTGCTTTTCATCAAAATTAATGATTTGGATGAGAAAAATGGCATTTAAATGCAAAAGGCCACCGATTTGGTAGCCTTTTTAAAGAATTAAGTTTATTTAAACTATTTCATTGGCAGAAAAGTGGAATTTCCCTTCTATTTCTGCGTTCTCGTCTGAATCTGAACCATGAACAGCATTTCGTCCTTTCGATTCAGCATAGTATTTTCTGATGGTACCTTCCGCAGCTTCCGCAGGATCAGTAGCACCTATCAATGCTCTAAAATCGGCTACGGCATTTTCCTTCTCTAATATTGCAGCGATAATTGGACCAGAGGTCATGTATTCTACTAATTCACCGTAGAACGGCCTTTCAGCATGAACTTCATAAAACTTTTTTGCCTGCTCTGTTGTCAAACGGGTCAATTTCATCGCTTTTATTTCAAATCCCGCTTGAATGATCATGTCTAAAATTTTACCCGAATAACCATTTTCTATAGCATCAGGTTTTAACATAGTAAATGTTCTGTTTGTCGCCATTATTTCTTTTTTGATTTTTTGCAAAGATAAGATTTAAAAACATTTATGAATTTCCTATTCTAAATTGTATTATCATTAATTTTATAATATTATCTTAATTGATGGAATTCTTAGAAGCATTTTTTAGTGATTTAGATCCAGTCCTTGCTGCATTAATCGCTACAACATTCACTTGGTTGGTTACAGCTGCTGGAGCATCGTTAGTTTTTTTCTTCCGAAATATGCACCGTGGAGTTTTAGATGGTATGCTAGGTTTTACAGGAGGAGTTATGGTTGCTGCTAGTTTTTGGTCTTTGTTAAATCCATCAATTGAATTGTCAGAAAAGTTGTTTCCTCAAATGCCATGGATGCCAGCTGCTGTAGGCTTTTTAGCTGGTGCTCTATTTCTTTATTTTCTGGATAAAAAACTTCCTCACCTGCACATCAATTTCAAGGATGAAGAAAAAGAGGGAGTTAAAACACAATTGCACAGAACTACTTTGTTAGTACTGGCTATAACTTTACACAACATACCAGAAGGACTAGCCGTTGGTGTATTGTTTGGTGCAGCATCCATGGGTGACGCTTCTATTACCAGCGCTATTATTCTCGCTATTGGTATTGGTATACAGAATTTTCCCGAAGGATTCGCTGTGGCGATGCCATTAAGAAGAGCAGGGGCAAGCCGATTTAAAAGTTTTTGGTATGGACAACTATCTGCAATTGTTGAACCTATTGCAGGTGTAATCGGAGCCATGTCTGTAATCTACATGGAATCGTTTTTGCCATTTGCATTGGCTTTTGCCGCAGGTGCAATGATATTCGTTGTTATTGAGGAAGTAATACCCGAAACGCAAAGAGATCGGTATACAGATGTGGCGGTTTTGGGATTCATTGGCGGTTTTACGGTTATGATGGTGCTGGATGTAGCTTTAGGTTAATTTTTAACAAATTTTTACTTCATTTCATCTATTAATTAATTAAATTTGTTTGGTTTAATACAACTCATAGTTGTAGTTTTAGGTTTAGTAGTTTTAGCATGGTTTAGCGAAAAGAGGAACAGGTTTTTAAAAATCCGTTCCTCTTTTTGTTTTTTATCCTATAGAATATTTTATATCTTCACAGAAAATATGAAATATGCGTGCTCTAAAATCTACATTTTTTATTTTTTTTTTATTCATTTGTTTTTTCGGTAATTCGCAGACCCAAGGAATCGCGTTTGAGGCGGTTGGTAAAGGTGCTGCAACTACATTCGTTTCCGATTATCACTGTCTAGGAATAAACAATTCAGCACTAGGTTGGGGTACAGGTTTTAAAGATAAACATTTTACAATGGGGTTAACTGAATTTGGAGCAGGTGTGTATTCTGATGCTTTGAATGTGGGGCAGTTAAAGAACTTGTATGGTTCAATAAAAGATGCCATAACTAATAATTCAAATGCTCAATTTAACTGGCAGCAAGCGCAGCAAACAGCCGGAGAATACGCCGCAGCCGGGGTAAATATGTTTGCGCACTACAATTGGTTTGGATTTTCTTACCAGAATCAAAAATTTGGTGGTATAGCATTTAACATTACCGAAAATTATAATTGGAATTCAAGATTAAATGCAAGAACTACGGATCTTATTTTCAACGGGAGGTTGGCAGATTATTTTGATTCATTAACTATTGTTATTAATGGTGATACTTCAATGATAGCCAATGTAGGAAATTTATCACAAGACACTTTAAATGCTGTTATTCAAGGGAATATATCTGTTCCGCTGAATATTTCTGAAATTACAAAGGGATCAGAGGTTAAAGCAGTTTGGAATAGACATTTTAACTTTGGTTATGGACGTAAAATATTTGGTAAAGATTCGGTTTTTGTGGTTTATGGTGGAATAGGAGGAAGGTTTATTCAATCAGTCGCTATGTTTAACATGACTTCCAATGAAGATGGTCTTTACATGTATTCTTCAATGTCTCCTAATTTCAATTTAGATTATGGAAGTATTGCTAATGGAAATCCTTCAACTTCAACCGAAACAGGGAGGTTGCTACCAAAGGTAGTCGGTAACGGTTTCGGAATAGACCTTTCGGCAAGTATTATCATGTTTAATAAGTTAAAAATCGCTGCCGCAGTAAATAATATTGGAAATGTTACCTATACACGAAACGTATATAAGGTAAATGACACATTGGTTTCCTCGGTAACTTTGAATGGGTTATCTGATTACAACGTAACACAAGCAGTAAATCAAATGCTAAATACAGGGGGTATTTTATCTCTTCAAGGTCAAGAAAAGTATACGATTGAAAATGCATCGAATTTCAGACTTGGTGCAAGTTTCGATATCGGGAAGGTTGCCAGTTTAGGTTTTGATCTAGTAACTCCTTTTGATAAATCTAATCCTGGTAGTATCGCAAACGCAGTATTTGCTTTTGGAGGAGAAGTTAAACCAATCAAATGGTTATCAATAAGCGCAGGATACTTTGGGGGAGGAATTTATCAAAATAATATTCCATTAGGAATAAGATTTATTTTAAAAGATGGAGCTTATGAATTTGGAATTTCGTCTTACGATGCTCTTTCTTTTTTCATGGAGAAATCGAATAGTATTTCGACTTCATTTGGTTTTGCTAGATTCAGGTTTTAAATAACCTCTATTATTCTTCTCAAATCTTCGAGTATTGTGGCGGTTGCTCCCCAAACTTCATTTTCGTGAATTTTGAAAACAGGAGTATTTTTTATTGTCCTTTCAGGAAGTACTATATCTTTTAATGTTTTGTTTTCCTCTGAGCAAATGGTTTGAATGTCAAAATGAAGTATTTCAGAAACTTCAAAATAATTTTGATTTATAGTTGGCTGCTCTTCATGGTAAATAATGTATGGATGGATCAGAAAATTACTTATAGGAATGTATACTGGATCTAATTGACCAACAGTCTTTCCACTGTATTGAGGAATGCCAATTTCCTCGAAACATTCTCGGCGCGCAGTCATCTCAGTTGTTGAGTCAAAATTTTCAAATTTGCCACCAGGAAAGCTAATTTGTCCGGAATGTGGACCATCATAAACTGGCCGTTGAGTAAGGATTCCGTAAATGCAATCAGATTTTTTGTACAGAACGATAGCAACTGCGGAAATTCGAAAATCTTGTTTATCACCGAGTGGATAACGGTTGGCACTGTTGTAAAAAAGTGAATTTGCTCGAGACAAAGACTTGTTAGGAAATATGTCAAGTAAATCTGTAGGTATTAATGGCATTTTATGCTTTAGCTTTTATCGATTTTATAATTGCTAAAAAATCATCGTACAAATATCCCATATTCGCTTTTTTTCCAATAAACTGGAAAACATAGTATTCATTGTTGAATGAAACAGTGGCTATAAGATACAGTTGCAATTCCTCAGAATATTCATTTCCGTCCTGAATAACTTGAACAATTGCTTTGTTGGGAGAACTTATCTTTAAATCTTTAGCAATCGAGCTTACAAAAGTATCGAATGATTTTTGCCGATAAATGACATAGGTGTTGTGTAAATTATCAAGTGTAGAGAAATTGCCAAGTTGGGGGTCGATAAATTTATTCAATGATTCATTTTTGAATTGTTCCACACTGAAATATAAGTTCAATGCAGGAATACTCAACATTAATGCTTCTTGGTTGTATGCGAAAGATTTCAATTCATAGGGTTCGAAAAGATTACTTAGTTTAAAGGTGATATTACCAAATGTTTGGCTACCTGTTTCAGGCAAATCCATTTTGTTGTTAAACAATTGCCTTTTTGGATCATTTTGATTTAAATCATCACAAGCATATAGGGAAAATAACGTCGCTAAAAGTATTATTATGCCAATTCTCATCAAATGCTAAAATAGTCAATTATTAGAAAGTACATATTTAATTCGACCTGTCAATCAAAGAATCTCAAGAAATTTATAATTTTGGGTATCTTTTTATTTGAAAAATACATAGCATGCAACTGTGGAATACATTAAATAAGGAGGAGTTAGAAGCCAAATGGAAAGCAAAAGGTTATAAATTCGTAACCATTTCTTTTTATCAGTACGCTAAAATTGCTAATCCTCGATTATTCAGGGATCACTTATTTCAAATGTGGTCAAACACCGATGTACTGGGTAGAATCTATATTGCCAAAGAAGGAATAAATGCGCAAATTTCTGTTCCATTAATTAACTTAGATAAGTTTCGAGATGATTTAGAAACCATAGATTTTCTGCGAGGAATAAGATTGAATATTGCCGTTGATGAAAGCGAGGCAGCGTTTCCTTTTCTTAAATTGAAAATCAAGGTTAGGGATAAGATTTTAGCAGACGGATTGAATGATGAGACCTTTGATGTCACGAATAAAGGCAAACATTTGAACGCTGAAGAATTTAATCGATTGACAGATGATCCCAACACAATCCTGATTGATTTTAGAAATCATTATGAATCTGAGGTAGGTCACTTTAAGGGGGCTATTTTGCCTGATGTGGATACTTTTAGAGAATCACTTCCATACATAGAGGAAACTTTTTTGAAAGGCAATGAAGATAAAAATTTAGTGATGTACTGTACGGGTGGCATCCGCTGCGAAAAGGCCTCTGCTTGGTTCAAACACAAAGGGTTTAAAAATGTACACCAATTGGAGGGTGGCATAATAAAATATGCCAATGATTGTAAGGAAAAAGGTTTGCAAAATAAATTTATCGGAAAGAATTTTGTTTTTGACGAAAGAAGAGGTGAGAGAATTTCTGATGATATTATTGCTGTTTGTCATCAATGTGGAGAACCAGCTGATACCCATACCAATTGTGCAAATGACGCTTGTCATTTATTATTTATTCAATGTAGTAAATGTCAATCGGCTATGGAAAATTGCTGTTCCGATGAGTGTTTAAGCACAATTCATTTACCTGAGGAAGATCAAAGAGCATTGAGAAAAGGTAAAACCGTGAGTAACCTTATTTTTAAAAAAGGCCGTTCGGAAAAGTTACCATTTCAAATGCAAAAAGAAAAACCATTACCTTTGATTAAGTCAAACGAAATAATCAAATAGTGATAGCTGCAATTAATTGGGATGTAAGTGCTGAAATCATCGAAGGATGGAAAACTCCAAACTGGTATGGGTTACTCTTTGTAACGGGGATGATTATCGGATATTTTGTTATCCAACGTATGTTTAAAAAAGAAGGTATTCCTGAAGCCAAATTAGACAAGTTAGTTTTACTAATGGTTATTAGTACGGTAGTGGGAGCAAGATTAGGACATGTGTTTTTTTATGGGCCATATTGGGATGGAGATAACGGTTATTTTTCAAATCCTATTAATATTTTTAAGGTATGGGAAGGGGGATTGGCAAGCCATGGGGCTGCAATCGCTATTTTGTTAGTTTTGTGGTATTACTCAAGGAAAGTTGTAAACAAACCTTATTTATGGATTTTGGACCGAATCGCTGCTCCAATTGCCATCGCCGGATGTTTTATCCGCCTCGGAAATCTAGTAAATCATGAAATAGTGGGTGATCCAACCAATCTGCCTTGGGCTTTCAGTTTTAAAAGGTATGTGGATGAAGCTAAAGGAATTGTTGATGCTACTCCGCGTCACCCTGCACAATTGTACGAAGCTATTTGTTATCTGATAGCATTCGGAATTTTAATGTATTTGTTTTGGAAACGTGAAGCATGGAAAAAACAGGGTGTTGTTTTTGGCGCATTTTTAATCATGGTTTTCGGTGCCAGATTTATGATTGAATTTGTTAAGTTAGGGTTAACTACTCGGGATGAATACTTGCCCATAAATACCGGGCAAATATTGAGTATACCATTAGTAATTGCTGGCATTGTACTTTTGTGGAAGGGGTTAAAAACTAAACCAGAAGAAGTTTTTACTGCCGATTCAACTAACGAGTAAAAGATTTCTCATACAAATCAATCCATTCAGAAACTGTCATTTTTTTGCATAGTTCACCAATTAAATCATAAGGTATAGCGTCAATTTTTTTGAATCGAATACAGCTTTTACCCATGTCAAGTTTTGTTTTTGAATATTTTGGGTATTCCTCCTCAAACCATTTTAAAAGTTCATTTTTTGCGTAAATTCCCATATGGTAAATGGCTATAAAATTCTTTTGGGATGCTATAGATAAAAATGGTAAGGGAAGTTTTGTGTCGCAGTGATATCCTTTTGGGTATATTGAATGAGGAACAACAAATCCAATCATTCCATAGCTCATTTGTTCCTCAAAACCTCCCGGTAGATTATTTTTAATTGTGTCGCGGAGCTTGATCATCACATACTTTCTTTCTTCAGGCAGGTTTTCTAAATATAATTCAGGTGTCATCTGTAATCAGTTTAAGTTAATTCTTTTATTGCTTTTGCGGTTCCAATGGCCTTTGTAATAAAGTCTTTATTTATTTTGGGAGATCTTGCTGGTGAATATTCACGACCATAAAAAATTATTTGAAGGTGTAATTTATTCCATAAGTTTTCCGGGAAAATTTTACAAGCATCTTTTTCAGTTTGCACGACATTTTTACCAGAGGTTATACCCCATCTGGTTAGCAAACGATGAATATGAGTATCAACAGGAAATGAAGGGACATTGTACGCTTGAGCCATTACAACGGAAGCCGTTTTATGCCCCACTCCTGGTAAAGCTTCCAATTCGTCAAGTGTATTCGGCACTTCGCCATTGTGTTTATCAATTAAAATTTGGGACAATTCATGAATTGCTTTAGATTTTTTTGGAGACAAACCACAGGGTTTAATCATTGATCTTATTTCATCCACACTCAATTTTACCATTTCCCGAGGATTACTTGCTCTGGCAAATAACAGAGGCGTAATTTGATTCACACGAACATCTGTGCATTGCGCTGAAAGTAAAACCGCTATCAAAAGCGTATAAGCATCTCTATGGTCTAATGGAACAGGTGTTTCAGGATACAATTCCTCCAAGGATTTAATGATAAACTTAGCTTTATCTTTTTTGGTCATGCTTTATTTTTTTCAAAAGTATCATTTAACTTTGATCAATGCAGGATAAAAATATAGACTTTCCACAATATAGAAGATTAGAAAATAATAAGTCATACTATAAAATTATGGATAGCAGAAAGTTCATAGAACTTCAGCAAATTGGTAAAAAATGGAAAAAGTATGAATTTACCGCAACCCAGTATCCGGAAATTATTAGAATCATGGAGATGATTGAATGTCAAGTTCCATTTTTCCATTGCGAAGCAAATGACTTTGAAACTTTGTTTGTCAATGTTTAAAAGGATGTTGAAAATTCGCTGATTTTAAAGTCTAAATTAATTATTGATTCTTTCGATTTAACTAAATTTAACCATGTGCAAAATAATTTTAATCCTTGCATGGTTATTACCATTAAGTGTATGTGCTCAAACTATACTTCCAATGGGTGGAAAAGCCAATTCGATGGCCAATTCAATTGTTGCTATGGAGGATGTTTGGTCTTTTCACCATAACCCTGGGGCACTTGCAAGATTTGAAAAAGTAGCTTTCGGAATTTGTTATGAAAATCGTTTCTTGTTGAAGGAACTGCAATCTCAAGGTCTGGTTTATGTTCAGCCACTCAAAAAAGGAGTCATCTCAGCTGGAGCGCAAATTTATGGATTCGATTTATATCGATCAACCAGAATTGGTGCGGGATATAGCCTGCTACTTGCCGATAATTTTAGTGCAGGTGTTCAAATGAATTATCAAGGAATTCAATTGAGAGAACAATACGGGTCTTTACATTCTGTAACCGCCGAATTAGGATTATTGGTAAATATCACAGATAAATGGAAAATGGGTTGTAGCGTTTTTAATTTAGGTAGGGCTAAATTGTCAGCTTATCAAAATGAACGCATGGGGACAATTTTTCGATTGGGAACTTCCTATAAATTGTCTAATAAAGTACTATTTACTTTAGAAGCAGATAAAAATATTTTTTATCCAATAAGGGTGAAGACAGGAATGGATTATCAACCGCTAAATAATTTTTTTATACGTGCAGGATTATCAACTGAACCTTTGGAAGGCGCATTCGGTATGGGATACAAATTCAATCGTATACAATTGGACTTAGGAACTTCATATCACCAAACATTAGGATGGTCCCCCCATTTTTCAATTCAATATTCAGCTAATTAATGGTGTTCAAAAGGTTTATCTCGCTTTTGACCATGCTAATGGTTTTTTCTGAAGTGGTTTTATCACAAGAACGTTCTGAGGTAGTTCAGCAAAGAATTGAATTTATTTCAGAACAATTGGGTAGCGAAGACATTGATTTAACAAATATTGTTGAGCAATTGTATTTTTATTTTGATAACCCGCTGAATTTAAATAACGCAACTGCAGAAGATTTGGAGGAATTGAACTTGCTTACATCCATCCAAATAAACGATTTACTTCTGCACAGAAAACTTTTTGGGAATTTAATTTCTATTTATGAGCTACAAAGTCTTAAATATTGGGATTTATCAGTTATCCAGTTGGTCTTACCTTTTATAAGTGTAGATGATAAATTAGACAATTTGCATGTTACATGGAGAGAGGCTCTTCAGCAGGGGAATTATGAGTTATTCTTAAGGTATCAAAGGACTCCTGAAGAAAGACCTGGTTATGCTTCTGTTCCAGATTCTTTGCTCCAAACGAGTAATTCTTTTTATTACGGAAGCCCAGATAGGTATTATACTAGACTGCGCTATTCATACAGAACAAACATTAGTGTCGGAATAACCGCAGAAAAAGATGCAGGTGAACAGTTTTTTGAAGGTGCTCAAAAAAATGGCTTTGATTTTTATTCATTTCATGCTTTTTATAAAGGAGGCAAGTATCTTAAAGCAATTGCACTCGGGGATTATCAAATTCAAATAGGTCAAGGTTTAAATTTGTGGTCTGGATACGCATTTGGTAAAACTGCAGATGTTACCAATGTAAAAAGATCAGCAAATCCTATTAAACCATACACATCGGTTGATGAATCTAGGTTCTTGCGAGGTGGAGCTGTTGATCTTAGCTGGAAAGACTTTTCCTTTACGGGTTTTGCCTCAATTAAAAAAGTTGATGCGGCAGGAATTAGCGATTCGCTCTACGATGATTTGGAATACGTAACCAGTATTAATTTATCTGGGTTGCATCGAACAAACAGTGAAATTGCAAGAAAAAATGCACTTACTGAGTACATTTCCGGTGGCAATTTACGGTACTATCAAAGAGGTTTACATCTTGGTGTTTCCGCAATATATCAGGGATATGACAAATCTTTTAATAAAGCAATTCAACCTTATAACCAGTTTGATTTTAGAGGAAAAGATCAAAATTCTTTTAGCGCTGACTATAGCTGGGTAATTAAGAATTTTAATTTTTTCGGTGAAACAGCCTTTTCTTCTTACAGCAAAGGTTGGGCAAATTTGCATGGCGTTTTGTTTTCGCTTGACTCAAGAGCATCGTTTAGTTTGATTTACAGGGATTATCAAAGGGATTACCAAACATTTTACAATAATGGATTTTCTGAAGGTAGCAATACCCAAAATGAAAAAGGAGTTTATGCAGGATTACGGTTGAAGTTTAATAATAATTGGATATTTAACGGTTATGTCGATTTCTTTAAATTCCCGTGGATGAAATACCAAATTGATGGCCCATCTCAAGGTAATGAAAGATTGGCACAACTGACTTACAAACCGAGTAAACAACTGGAAATCTATGGAAGATATAGATATCAAGTACGTGAGAGAAACAGTCGCTTTTCTGATGGCACCATAACCGCATTAGAACAAGTAATTCAGCAGAATTTTAGAATCAACTTTACATTTGCATTAAGTGAATTTTTTACAATTAAGTCGAGAATTGAATACGTAACTATAAATAGGCCCAGTCAACCTTTCGAAAAAGGGATGATTATCACACAGGATTTACTGTTTAAACCGAAAAAATTACCATTCGATGTATCATTGAGATATGCCATTTTTGACACCGATAGTTATGATACTAGGCTCTATTCATTCGAAAACAATGCTTTATATGCATTTGCTGTCCCTGCTCATTATTATCAAGGAAATAGGGCTTATGCATTGATACGTTATTCTTTTCTTAGGTATTTTGACTTGTGGATTCGTTACGGTGTTTTTATTTATAACGATCGAAATACTATTGGATCTGGTGCAGAAGAGATCAAGGGAGATAAAAAATCAGACATTACCATACAGTTGAGAGTAAAGCTGTAATAGCTTTAAAATTCAATATCAAGATTAAACGTGTTCTTTAAAGTGTGTAAGTTGGGATTTTTTCTTGCTAACAAAGCGAATTTATCTTTTCCAGTTAAAAACTTAGATTCTTTTTCTGATGGTATTCCTAATTCTATAGTAACTTCTATTAGGTAATTCTTAAGTTCCTTTCTAAGATAGGTTACCATATCCAATAGTTGTGGAGTTATGTAATCAACTTGAACTTGATTATCAACTTCCAATATATACTGGTGATTATTTCTCGTTAGAGGATCTTTTTTTATCAATGCGTTATAAAAGGTTTCCATTCCTTTTTCCTTAACCTCAAAAGCATACCTTCGCCAAAGCATTTTGAAGTGGTCAAAGGAATAGGATTCTTTGGGGAGATTTTCATGATTTGAAATATGTATTTGCTCTTCTTCGACTTTTTCCAACATTTTCTTTATGGAAATTGAATTCGTGTTGAGCTGTCCGGTTGTTGTTACTGTCGTTCGAGGATGGGTTGCTGCAGTATTTTCAGGTAAAGGAGACTGTGCAATTATTTTTTTTGGAACACTTAAAACTTTATCTCGCAATTTTTGATTTGGAAATGGAATGATTGAAACTGGTTCAATCAGGGATTTTTTTTTTCCTGCTCCTGCATGATGGAACATAGCTGCATAAGCGCTAGTTCAACCAGCAATCTTTGGTTTTTGGAAGTTTTATAGTCCACATCAGATCTACTTAGAATAGCTAGTGCTTTTAATATGAATTTGCCATCTAAAACTTTGGCTTGTTCTATGTATTTTTGTTGAACCGATTCTCCTACTTCTAACAGATTAGCCGTTCTAACATCTTTACAAACTAAAAGATTTCTAAAGTGATCAGCTAAACCAATTATAAAATTATGACCATCAAAACCATGGTTATATATATCATTTAAAAGCAGAAGAGACGCCGGAATATCTTCTTTTATTGCTGATTCAACAATTTTGAAAAAGTAATCGTAATCTAAAACATTTAAATTTTCAGTTACACTTTTCAAGGTGATGTTGTTGCCAGAGAATAAAGCAATCTGGTCGAAAATCGAAAGTGCGTCGCGAAGCGCACCATCAGCCTTTTGTGCAATTACATGAAGTGCTTCGGACTCGAATAAAATCCCTTCTTTTGTTGCCACCGTCTCGAGATGATTTGCAATGTCTTTTACCTTTATCCGAGAAAAATCAAAAATCTGACACCGAGAGAGTATAGTCGGAATAATCTTGTGTTTTTCAGTGGTTGCTAAAATGAAAATAGCATGCTTTGGGGGTTCTTCTAAGGTCTTCAAAAATGCGTTAAAAGCACTTGAAGATAGCATGTGAACCTCGTCTATAATGTACACTTTATGGGTGCCTAGCTGAGGTGCTATTCTTACTTGGTCAATGAGATTTCGTATGTCATCTACTGAATTGTTCGATGCAGCATCTAATTCATATACGTTCAGAGAATTACCCGTATTAAAAGATAAGCAAGAATCACAGCTATCGCAGGACTCTATTTGCTCGGTTCTATTGAAACAATTGATGGTTTTCGCTAAAATCCTTGCACTTGTCGTTTTACCTACTCCCCGTGAACCACAAAAAAGAAATGCTTGAGCCAATTGCCCCGTTTTAATTGCACTTTTTAAAGTAGCAGTTATGGATTGCTGTCCAACTACCGTGTCAAAGGTTTGGGGCCTATATTTTCGGGCTGAAACAACAAATTCACTCATAGGAACAAATTTAAGGTTTCAATGCAAATATTTATAGTTTTTATTAGATTGTTAAAAACTATTTTTACGTCTCCCTTCTTAACTTTATTTGATATACTAAAAAAATGTAATCGAATAGAAAAGGATAACGGGTTACTCTTTCTATAGTTTATCCTTCGTATTTTTGAACTTATGAATATGTTTTATTTAGGCATAATTTTATTGACCAGTATTTTGTCGGCATGTGTCTCGGTTTCTAAAGATGAATATATTAATTCAGCAAGGAATTTGTGCCAATGTATGGCAGAAAAAGACAGTATTGATTCAAAAGATACCCTTAGAAAAATAGACTTAAAGCAAATCAATTATGTCAATTGTTTGAGGAAATTAGCTTTGGATCCATTCAGTGAAGAAATAAAAAGGGCAATCCATTCAGAGTGCCCTTCTTTAGATTCATATCATAGGGAATTTTTAAAAATTTCCTTTAATCAATAATCTGTATGCTTTCAATACTGTCTCCTTGACGAATCTCATCGATAACGTTTTCACCTTCAACAACTTTTCCAAAACAGGTATGATTTCCATCTAAATGGGAAGTATTATCGCGTGAATGACAAACAAAAAACTGAGAACCACCCGTATTTCTTCCGGCATGTGCCATAGATAAAACTCCTCGCTCATGGAATTGTTTTCCACCGCTTAACTCACAGTTTATTTGATAACCAGGACCACCAGTTCCTGGAATTCCACTGGATCCATCTCTTGAATTTGGACAGCCTCCTTGTATTACGAAATTAGGTAATACCCTGTGCCACTTTAAGCCATCATAATAGCCTTCTCGTGCTAATTTAACAAAGTTAGCAACAGTGTTAGGAGCCTCAGTTTCATATAAAGAAACTCTCATTTCTCCTTTATTTGTTTTAATTATTGCTTCCATATTTTTATTTTCCTGCAAAGATACAAAGCTCTTGCTTAAATAATCTTCAATTTGGCAAATTGATTTTAAATTCTGCTCTTCAACAATTACTTTTGTAACATGCAGAAATTTACTTTTGATAGGAGAATAACTGGTTTTTTCAGTGAACAACAAAATAAACTGGCATATAATCAGGAAGAATTGCTATCATTCCTCAATTTGAGTTGTTCAAAAAATAATTTTCTCAAACAAATTCAATTAAAGGAAAATAATTATTCAACTCAACAGAGAAAAAAACTGTGCGAATTTCTTGATCTGCGATATACTAATGTTTCAAAAAGCGATAAGGTTAATCAAAATTTGGAGCACCTTAATTTGTCGAATACCTTCACCATTACAACGGGACATCAGCTGAATATTTTTAGTGGCCCCATCTATGTTATTTACAAAATTTTACATGTTGTTAAACTTTGTGAACAACTCCGTGATGAGCATGCTGATTATAATTTTGTGCCAGTATTGTGGCTGGCATCAGAAGACCACGATTTTGAAGAAATTAGCGCCGTTGAAATTTTTAATAAATTCTTGCAATGGGACACTGATCAATCTGGGGCCGTTGGTAAATTCTCAACAGATGGTTTAGAAGCATTGAGAAATGAAATTACTGATTTCTATAGCAAGGTTGGATCTAATCAAATTGAAAATGTTCTGGCCGCTTATAAGGGCGAAACATTGGCTGAAGCTCACTTCAATTTAATGCATGAATTGTTTAATCAATTCGGTTTAATAATTATTGATGCTGATGACTCGAAACTTAAAAAGCAGTTTGTACCTTATATTTCTAAAGAAATTTCAGAACGATTTTCATTTCATGCTGTCAAACAAACGAATGAATCTCTCCTAAAGGAAGGATTTAATATTCAGGTTAACCCGCGGGAATTAAATTTATTTTATCTCTCAGAAGGAAAAAGAACGAGAATTGTACCAACAAAAGATTTTTACAATATCGAAGGAATAGGTGTTTTCTCTGAACTGGAATTAATTAATGAGATGTCTGATTTTCCTGAAAAATTTTCTCCAAATGTTATTCTGAGACCACTTTATCAAGAGGTTTTATTACCTAATTTATGTTATGTTGGGGGAGTGGGTGAGCTTTCATATTGGATTCAATTAAAAAGAATTTTTGATCAAGCGAATATTGTTTATCCTTTAGTTCAAGTGCGAAACTCAATCCTCTGGATAAATAAGACAATTTCTTCAAAAATGCATAAATCAGGCTTAGTTTTAGAGGATTTATTTACGGACATTAGCCAAGTTAAACTTCAATATTTGAAATTAGCGGCAGCAGATGAATTAGATTTTTCAGAAGTCGATTCAATTTTTGCCAATTTAATCGATGTTTTCAAGCAAAAATCTGATCTGCAAGATGCAAATACAAAAAAAAATACGGATGCCGAACTCCAAAAAATTGCGAATCAATTTGAAGTCTTGAAACGAAAATTAGTCAAGAGTGTCAAACAAAAACATGACAATGCATTGACCAATATTGAAAGTGTTTTCGATAAATTGTTCCCTAATGGTGGACTCCAAGAAAGAATCATTTCCATTTTTTCCATTTGTCAAGACGGTGATGTTATTGAAAGGATTAATCAACTATATTCATTTATTGAACCTTTTGATCCTGATTTTATAATAATCAGAGAGTAATAATAAATTGTGTTACATTTCGTTTCATGTGCTATTTTTGTCGCATGAGAATTTCTCTAAACATTCTAGTGCTGTTTTTATTTCTTAGTCTTTTGTCATTTGCCCAAGAGGTAAAGGTGAATGGCCGAGTTACTGATAAAAGAGGAAAAGGGCTGCCTAATGTCGAGATTAAATTAAACAAATATCCATCACTGAAAATTTTTTCTCAGGAAATGGGTTTCTATTCGTTTTATGCCAATAAGGGTGATTCAATCAAGTTGTCCTATAAGTATGGCGATTATATTGCGGAATTAAATGTAGTTATTGTGAATGCGAATTCACAAATATTGAATGATGTAAAGTTACCTTTTATAGAGGAAAAAGAAGTCGTGATATCAGGGTCAAAATTAGATCCATTTGAAATTCAAAATTTAACACTGTTTGATTGGCAAAAACTTCCGAATAGCAATGTGGAAAGGGGACTTGTACTTACTACGGCAGCTACTTCAAACAATGAATTAACTTCCAATTACAACGTTAGGGGAGGAAGTTATGATGAGAATTTAGTTTATGTGAACGGTTTCAATGTGTATAGACCTTTCTTAACAAGAAGTGGTCAACAAGAAGGTATGAGTTTTATTAATTCTTCTTTGGTCAAATCAGTTAGATTTTCAGCTGGAGGTTTTGATGCAAAATATGGGGATAAATTAAGCTCGGTCCTCGACATTGAATATAAAAATCCAGATCGTTTCAAAGGTTCTTTAATGACTTCTCTTCTGGGTGTTGAAAGTCATGTCGAGGCTAATCCAACACTAAGATTCAATTATATCGCAGGAGCAAGATACCGTTCAAATGGTTATTTGTTAAATTCATTACCTACCAAAGGCGCATATAATCCTGTCTTTTGGGATGCACAAATTTTAACTAATTATTTACTGACAGAAAAATTAACCTGGTCATTACTTGGTCATTTCTCTTCGAATAATTTTAGATTTTCTCCTCAGACTCAAGAAACTGATTTCGGAACAGCTAATGAAGCATATTCATTCAGAATTTATTTTGATGGTCAGGAACAAACCCGTTTTCAAACAATGATGGGGGGTACTTCGCTCAGCTGGAAAATTGATAAAAACAATCAGATAGATGGCTATGCCACAGTTTTTAATACAAATGAAAGAGAGTACTTCGATATTCAAGGTCAATATTTTATCAATGAATTAGAAACCGATCCGTCAAAGGAAGATTACGGTGATTCTATTGCAGTACTAGGAATTGGAACGTTTTTAAATCACGCCAGAAATAAATTAAATGCAACCATCCTCAATGGTTATGTGAATGGTAAGCATCAGGTTTATTCTGGTAATATTAACAATGATCCAATGCGCTTCATTTCACAAACTTTGCTTTGGGGAGTGAATTACCAACACGATGAATTTTATGATGTGCTCAGCGAATGGAAAATGGTCGATTCTGCCGGATACAGTGTGCCACAAGGAAATGATGACTACATCAGTTTATTTGAAACAATTAAAGGAACATTGAATTTACAGAATAATCGCGTTTCAGGATATTTTCAGTCGAATACACTGTGGTCAAAATCAAAAAAAAATTACATTGTCATCATTGAAAAAAAATTAAAAAATGGCAATTCTACTATTTACGCAGATACCTTAAGGGAATCCACCCAAAGATGGGCATTAACATTAGGCGCCAGAACAAATTATACAACAATTAACAATGATTTTTTTATCACACCAAGAATTGCTTTAACCTTTTATCCAAGGAGTTATATGTTAAGTAAAGGACTTATCAAACGAAGAGATTTGAGCTTTAGGTTGGCATCAGGACTTTATTATCAACCTCCATTTTATCGAGAGTTCAGAACGTTTGACGGAAATTTAAATTTAAACGTAGTTGCCCAGAAGTCTTATCATGTGGTTTTTGGTACAGACCTTTGTTTCAATATGTTCAATAGAAACACCCCTTTTAAGTTTGCAGCTGAAGCATATTATAAATATTTATGGGATGTTAATCCTTATGAAATTGATAACGTCAGAACAAGATATTATGCGAACAATGAAGCAGTTGCTTATGCTTATGGGGTAGATTTCAATTTACATGGTGAATTTGTTGAGGGAATAGAATCTTTCTTCAAGGTAGGCTTGCTTTCAACCAAGGAGGATATTTTAAACGATTCGTACAAAGAGTACTACAATGCCTCAGGAGAGAAAATAATTTTTGGCTTTAGCGAAGATCAAGTAGTTGTAGATAGTGCAATAATTTATCCAGGTTATATACCAAGGCCAACTGATCAGTGGGTCAATTTTGGAGCACTTATTCAGGATAGAATGCCAGGTTTCGAAAGTTTTAGCGTACAAATGGGTTTGCAGTACGGAGCGAGATTGCCATACGGTCCTCCAGATTTTAATCGCTATAAAGATACATTGCGTATAAAACCATATTTTAGAGTCGATATAGGCCTGTCCTATGATTTTTTGTATAAGAAAAAATCAACAGAAACGTTCATTACAAAGAATTTTTCAGAAGCTGTATTGTCTTTTGAGGTTTTTAATCTATTAGGCATAAACAATGTGCTTTCGAAACAATGGATACAGGATGTTCAGGGAAAATACTATTCAATTCCGAATTATCTAACGCAAAGAAGATTTAACTTGAAAATGATTCTTCGATTTTAATAATCAGGCACTTTTTCTATAAGCTTCTCTAAAAAATGTCTTTACGGGTAAAGTCGTCAGAACGTTTATGTCAGCTCCAATGTCAGCCATATCGAAGTCACCTGTTTCACAAATCCAGTTTACACTTACCTTCGAAATGTTTGGATTCATTTTTTCAAATTTTCTTAAAAATTTAAATAATTCAACTAAGTTTCTAGTATTAATGTAAATTAGACTCAATGAGATTGTAGTTTCAGGACTTGGATTTAATTGGTAATTATTAAACCAATCTAATATTTTTGTCCATATAGCATCTGGCTCTAATTCTATCATTTTACCTGATAGGGTGATATTCGTTTGGCTTATTCGATTTTCAATTGAAAAAATTGAATCAAAGTTGCTGCTGTAATAAGTTTTCATCTTTCTTTTTTTATTGGTTGGAACAAAATTGAAGATATTTCACAGACCAAGTTTCAAAACCTAAAACATGTAAAATGAAAATCCCTATTTGTTACTAATGTTAATAAGTAGTTCTACGCAAGTTAAACCTAAATTAATCCAAACAGTTAGGTTTTCATGCCTAAAATGAGTCAATAAACTGCATTATTTCGGTTACCTTTTTGTACTTTTGCAACGTTAAAAATGTTATTATCCTGCGCATGGAAAAGGTAGAACCATACAAACCAATTAACAAGATTCGAATTGTAACAGCAGCATCATTGTTTGATGGACACGATGCAGCTATTAACATTATGCGAAGAATTATTCAGGCTACAGGCTGTGAGGTGATTCATCTTGGTCATGACCGCTCAGTGGAAGAGGTTGTTAATTGCGCAATACAGGAAGATGCTCAGGCAATTGCAATGACTTCCTATCAAGGTGG
>Ga0068876_10000071_pt1 | contig 73792 bp, 76 predicted proteins | sample NOAtaG_6_FD_66442 | JGI IMG/M metagenome (GOLD analysis project Ga0068876, IMG submission 66442) | Freshwater lake microbial communities from Lake Erie, under a cyanobacterial bloom - NOAA_Erie_Diel5S_2200h metaG | ecosystem: Environmental > Aquatic > Freshwater > Lake | place: USA: Ohio, Lake...
ACCACTATTTTTATAATAAACATATATTATGGTTCCGTTATCTCTTGTAATAATATCAATTAATTTAATATCACCAGTTAACTTGATATTAGTTTCTTCAAAAAACTCCCGTTTTGCTCCGTTAATCGGACTTTCATTAGTATTAACCTTACCTAAAGGAATAGACCACTCACCACCATACGCTTGTTTTTCAGCTCTTTTACACATTAATACCTTATCACCGTATTGGATAATCGTACCAGAAACAACTTTCATTTTATCAGTATTCATATATTTATCAGTATATGATTATAAGTATAAACAAAAAGAAATTCAAAGTAAAAACTGTAGTTTCTAAAAAAGATACCATCAATGGTATGATGAACAAAAAGTTCAATACAGAATTCAACGGAATGTTATTCATTATGGACGAAGGTGAACATTGTTTTTGGATGAAGAATTGTATAATCCCATTAGACATTATTTACATTGAAGATGGTAGGATTACCGAGATTCATCATGATTGTCCTCCGTGTAAGTCAGATGATTGTACTAACTACTGTGGTGAAGGAGATTTTATATTGGAAGTTAAAGGTGGTACTTGTAAAAAGAATGGAATTAAAGTGGGTGATTTAGTCCACATCTAAACCACCCTCTTCGTCAATTTTTCTTTGTAATATCTCAATAAACTTATTTCTCATATCCATAATCAAATCTCTAGTTGTTCTTTCCTTCACATCTTCAGAACCTTCATTTTCTTTATTAATTTGTCTCATGGCCGCTTCAACTTGTTTAGGTGACAATTTTCTATATTTTAGAAGTTTACCTTTTATGTCTTTAACAAAATCATTATCACCTTTGTAATTAGCAATTGGTAATAATTCTTCAGGTAAATCTTTAGTATATGGTTTAGCATAATTACTATATATGAAATTAATACCCGAAATATTTGTTATACATTTATGACCACCTGAATTAGCATCTAAAAAATCATACCCATTAATTGAGTTTCCGTTATAAGACGGCATTTCACCATATATTGCTTCCATATCTCTTTTAGTGAAACCAACAGAATCTTCAGTTGCACTTCTTTCAGATATCTTTTTAATAAGCGAATATGGTAATATTTGTTGTTCTAACTCAGGTTTAAAAAATTCTAATACTTCATCTTTGATTTTACCTAAATCAATCCCTTTAAGAGCTCGTTCTTTTTTAAATGGATTACAAGATGCTTGGACCATACCGACTGATGCCATACCAGTAACTAAAAAGTCAGCATCAGGATATAATTCAAATGGGATATATCTATCATATGAACCTTTCTTCATATGACCTAAATCAAATTGTGTTAAAATATTACCGATAACCTGAACACCAGCATTAGTCGCAGTACCTTCTTTTCTATCTTTAATATATTTTTCTTGGTTTTTTATCATTGTATCAATATCTGCATAATTCCTTTCTATTGCAAATTGTTTAATAAGATTATAGATACCTTTAATAGATGGTTCAGAACGCATAACCAAATCCTCCATAAATTTAGGATAATTCTTATAAGCCAATAATAGTTTGTTGGTAACAAGTCCCAACATAACCATATTCTCTCTACTAGTTTTATTTTCATCAAAACTAAATATGAAATTCATAACCATCTTGGGAGTAATATTATTCATAGCGTAATTAGCCGAGTCTACTGTTGAGATTATAAATAAATCAACATCTGAAAATAATTCTTTTGGAGAGACCGTTTGTGATATCGTCTCAACATTTGACCTTGAATGTTTGAAACTTGTTGATGTACCTTTTTCAACACCCGCTTGGCTATCGTGGTGGTCTGTATGTATTTTAAACATTGGTTTTCCGTGAGCAAAGTCCACTAACACAGGCATAACCTCACCTTTAGCGTCAGGTTTCTTTATCGCCCATTCTTTTTCACCATATTGTATAACTTCACAATCAACAACTTCAAAACCTTGATTCTCAAGATACTTTTTCATTGCAATTGCCGTTGTTACCCCATCCAAATCTTGATGAAAATAAATTTTTGCTTTCTTGTATCTTTCATGAATATTACCCATTTCATCATCACTGTCAGAACCTAAAAATTTAGTAATATCTCTAATACCTGATTCAGTAATAATTTTTTTGATGACAGTTTTTAATTCTGATTCTGTTAATCTTACCTTTTTTTTCATATTACTTAGCAAAAATTGATGACAATAGACTACCTATTGGGTCTAATTTAAATTTATTATCTTTTAATGAATCGTCAGTTTTCATTGATGAGTCTTCAACTTCACTATCACCTCCAAAATCTTCATTCCAGTATTTTTTAGCTTTAGCGGTTTTATTGTAATCCTCAATTTCATCATCAAGATTTGGTACTTGTTTTATTAATTCATTAGGTCCTACAAAGTTTCCAATACCCAAACTATCAAGTAAACCTAAATACCATTTAGTTCGTCTCATTAATGACCTTGTTGCAGCATTGCCAAACAATCTAGGGGCACCTGCCGTAAATTTTTGCCATAAAGAGGCATCTGATGTAATATATTTTAAATAATTTTTTCCTTGACCGTAATCTCTAAAACCTCTGAACCCTGTTTGTTGTCCCATTAATTTGGCGAACTCTTCTTTCTCAGCAGCAGATAATGCTTTTTCACCTTTTAATCCTGACTTAAGTATTTCACCCTCAGCCTTCATATATCTACTACCTTTTGTGAATAATCTAATAAACTCCTCAATCAAATTAACTAATCTTGGACCTAAATAAGGAACTTTACCCACTGACGCTCTTAATATTTCAATTAACTTGGTTGCCCATTTTGGAGCTGTTTCTACTAACTTAGCAACAGGTCCACCAATTTTTTCAGCGGTAGACGCCATCTTAACCGCATCACCAGCAACAGTTGCCGCTTTAAACGCTTTCATACTATCACCACCTATCTTAATCGCCCCTACAACAGGTTTGGCTAAAACATCACCTAAATAAGGTAAAACAGATATAAATGACAATAAAGCGAATAATTTATCACCTTGTCTCCAATAACTAATACCGTTAATTAAATCTACAACACCTGTTGGGTCAAATATACCAACAATATCCCCAATAGTATTATACCATTTAGATTCATTAATTAATTTAGCTTTTTCAGGGTAAGTTGCTTTTAGGAATTCAACAACAAAAGTTTTATCATCAATACTAAGTTTTGACCACTTTTCTTCTAAGATGTTGAAAAACTCTTCCTTATATATTTGAGTCATCTTTGATTTAAGTTCTGACTCTGTTAATACTATACCATTCATTGACATTTTATTTATTCTATAAATATTAGAATAAACAAAAAACCCCAACTTTTATTGGGGATTCTCAAATTCTAATTGTTGTTGTCTTTTTTGTTCAACAAATGCTTGGACTCGTTCTGTTGCAATTTGTTGATAGTTAGGTGATAATTCAATACCTATCCATCTTCTATCTAATATCTCAGCAGCAACCAAACTTGTTCCTGAACCCGCGAATGGGTCTAATATTACATCATTCTTATATGATAATATTTTTATGGCTTTCGTTGGGATATCCATTGAGAATGTTGCTTTAGTTAATGATTTAGTGTCCGCAAAATACTTCCACTGACCGAACACCAATTCCATAAACTCTTTCTTATCCATTTCATCGTATACCACTTTCTTTTTGAATGTTCCGTCTTCTTGTTCAATCTCTACGGTTTCACCCTTCCATTGTGGTTCACCCTTAACTTTCTTAATGTGTTTGTTTTTGTACGCTAAAATCACACATTCCTTCGGGTTATATATGTACGGCGAACTCGGACTCATCCATGAACCCCAAGCAGTTGTTTTACTACGATGAGGTGAATCTTCTTCAAGGTCAACAATACCAAAGAACTTAAAACCAATTCGTTTCATTACTTGGTATACTTCGGATACAAAAAATATTCTACCTCCTTTGTCTTGTCTATTAATTTCATAAGGAATGTTTAACGCAATCCTACCATCATCTTTTAATATTTGGTAAGCTTCAGTCAACCACTCTTTGGTAAATTTAAGATACTCATCAAAATATACATCATCGTCGTGTACGTCATAGGCAATCCCGACTCCATAAGGTGGTGATGTAACAATTAAATCAACCGAATCAATCGGCATTTCCGACATCACTTTAACACAATCACCATTGGTGATTTTTCCTAAATAATTTTCTATCATATTAACTTTATTTTAAATGGTAATGATAACCTTTACTTGATGTATCACCATAACCTTTATAAATGTTATGGTCATCACCATTATAAGTAATTCCCGTGACTAATTCAATCATATCGCCAATGTTTGTTAGAGATAATTTAAGTAGTTCAGGATTAAATTCGCCCTCTAATGGTATATCATAAATTACATGTTCACCCTTACAATAATCCTCAATAAACAAATACAAACCTTCATCACAATATTTGTCTTGGAATTCTATGTTATCATAGTCAACCTTTTCTGTTTCATAGATTATTTCACCATCTTCATTCTCCACTCTAAAATATAATGCGTCAGGATAAACACCCATAATTGTTTCTTCAGGACTATCAAAAAAAGATTCAACTTCAAGTATTTGACATATATCGTCATATTCCATATTATCACCTTCAACATCTTCGTTATAGAAAGTATCAAACTGTTCTTCGTTGATTTTGAAGGGGTATATTTCGGACCCTCTGCCTCCAATTATAATTTTATAATATTTCATTTTAATTTAAATTGATTTCTTCTTGATGACACAATACTACTTCTTTGTTTTCCTCATCAACAAAGCCAGCAACTATCGCTTTATCAACCCTATATCTATATTCTTCGTTAATAATACCCTCTTCCCCATTGACGCAAGAATAATCATCAAATTCTTCGGGTAGAGAATTTAACCATTCTTTAAGTTCTTTTAATTTCATTACTCTTTTTTTTAAAGAATAATAATTATAAACCAATAAATCAAATAGATTTTACCAACAAGAAATCAGAACAAGACCGTCACCACCTCGTCCACCACTTCCTCCTGTTGATGCATATGAAGCACCACCTCCACCACCACCTGAACCATAAGAACCTCGTCCACCAATACCTCCGACCGCTGCACTAACACCTTTAGAACCACCACCTGAACCACCCGTATATACCATAGGTAAGTTTAAGTAAGATTCTGTTGTTGGGTTAATCCCATTAAACCCACTCTTACCTCCAATAAGTGCAGCTGTTGACCCATCAGCATTACCACCTAAAATACTAGGTAAAAAACCACTACCTATAATGTCACCACCTGCTCTTGTGTTGGCACCTGATATACTAACACCACCTCCACCAGCACCACCTGTAACAGGTAATGATGGTGTAATGCTCGTTCCATCTGTTGGTGTATTAGCACCACCAGCACCACCTCCTTGTCCATTTACAGAGGTAATCATACCCATATTCGCCAAAGGGTAATTAGTGTATGTCCATCTAGTTCCAGCAGTTCCACCAACTCCTGAACCTGAAACTGAGTTGGTACCTCCACCACCACCACCCGCAGCGGCGTCTCCACTTTGAGCAACAATAAATATTGGTGATGTACTAGACCTGATTGATACATAAGATAATACACCCGATGCCGCCCCAGTACCCGCTGCGGCCCCATTAGAACCTATCCCAACACTAATATATAATGTATCGGGTAATAAAAATGCGGGGTATAAAGCCACGGTAATAGATGATGATGCACCACCACCACCTCCTCCTCCTGAGTTGTTACCACCTGTTCTACCTCCACCACCAGCACCGCCAGCACCAATAACATACATATAAACAAAATTAATGTTAGATGGTTTTGTCCAAGTTTGCCAATTAGTACTTGTAGTTGCGTAAAACACTTTGTGGTAAAGTGATTTATTTGGTAAATTTAATATATCCATATAATTAATAACAAGTTACTATCACAATACCATCACCACCACGACCTCCAGGGCCTGAGTTATTGGTTACACCAACACCACCACCTCCGCCACCTGAGCCGTATCCACCAGCACCACCTGACCCTCCTGTGTTATTGTTTGATGCACCACCGCCTGCACCTCCTGTAAAAAATAATGGTAATGATGTTATTCCGTTTATTGATGGATTTAACGATATAAAACCACCTGACCCATCAGTTCCATTTAAATTGACGTTTCCTGTGCCACCTGAGATTGTTGGACAAAATCCTGAGCCATTAATATCTGCACCGTTAAAGACTGAACCTAAGTTTGTTCCTCCACCAGCAGCCCCACCCGTAGTTATACCCGCTATAGAAATATTTGTTGGGGCCGTAGTCGTTGTTCCTGCACCTCCTGATTGGCCACCAATTGATGTGACTAAACCTAAATCACTCAAAACACTTCCAGCCCAAGATGTTCCCGCTGAGCCAGCAGTTCCCGCATTTGTTCCTGAGTTTCCACCACCAGCAGCGGCCGCCCCACTTTGTAATAATATATTTATTGCGGTAGTATTTGGTTGTACTGACACATATGAAAGACCGCCAGAACCACCATTACTCCCTGTAGTTCCTGAACCTGGAATACCTCCAGGACCAACCTGAATAAATAAAGTATCAGGTATCTGTGATGCCGAAAACATACCTAAAGTAACTGAAGATGAACCACCACCACCACCACTTCTACGTGTTGTAGAACCAGTTCCTGATTGGCCTGAACCACCTCCTCCACCACCACCAATAACTAAAAAACTAACCATTTTAGCATTACTTGGTTTCTGCCAAATTTGCCAAGAATTACTTCCTCCATTGGTGTAGAAGACTTGATTATTTAAATCACTATTTGATAAATGAAACGTATCAATCATTTTTATTTAATTTTAAACCCAAGAAGGAATTACAGTCTCGGTATTAATTATATTATACCCATAAGAACCTTCAAGTATTAATTGATTATTATTTAAATCAACATAATCTATAACGTTACCATTGTCAACAACTTGATAGAATTGACCCTCATAACCATATTCAAATTCACATAAATAATACTCCATATTTTTTAATATTTACCACCAATACAAGTTATCGTGTAACCAGCTGCCACCGCAGTTCCAAGTGTTACATACAGTCTATATCCCGCAGGTAATGCAAAGTTCAACGGTATTTCGTATGTTGAGAGTGCAGATGTTTCAGACAATGTTGTTGCGGCTAATGAAATTTCATCCCACAATGCATTATTTGATGCAGTTGCGGTTGTTGCGCCATTATTTATAAAAACTCTTGCAACTGTTGCTACATTTGTACCTAAAGCCCTAAATCTCAGTCTTTGAACATACCCCCCATTAGACCCTGCGGTAAAAACTAATGATATCGTCCCTGATGTTAAATCTTTAGTTGTATTTGCCGTAACCGCAGAAACCGACCATTGGGTATCCGCTGATGCGGTAAAAATTGGTTGTGTATTTAATGATGTTCCCATATTTAATTTTTAATTTTTATTTATTATTTATACCATATAATTACCTGTGAACATAGTATATGATATCCCATAATTATAAGTACCTATTGGTGTGCTTGAAGCATCAACATATTCAATGGCTCCTGTTGTTGGGTTTCTAGATAAAATTTGAGTGTTAGTATTTTCATTTGTTGGTGTTGTCGTGATTACCATAGTTCCACCACTTATCGTACCATCAACGATTGTATTACCCGTAACATTTAATGTGCTAGCAGTTGTTGCTCGTAATGTAGTATTTCCTGTTACGGTTAAAGGACCATTTATTGTTGCCGATGTCCCGCTTAATTGACTTGTCCAATTCGCCGAACCATTAGCATCAACAGAATATAAAAACTTACCAACACCCTCTGTCCCATCTGACAATCTAACAGCATAATCTCTACCTCCTTGACCTGATGATATAAATTCACCACCATAATATGTGGCTGATGGGTCAGCGGAAATATCAAATACGGATTCACCTTTAATACCAACAACAGTTCCAAAATCATCTCTACCTACACCATTAATTCCAATTCCATTACCATAAGAAAAAATACCTGTTCCCGCCATAAAACTGGTATTTGAATTACCGATATTTATTCCTATTGTTTTTCCAGCAACTTCTAAATCCACCAAAGTTCCACTAGTTACACTTGTTTTACCAATCGCAACATTACCTGAACTGTCAATTACAAATGGCGTAGAATCTGGATTTGTCAAATCTTCAACAACAAAGGCATTACCTGAACCTGTTTGTGTAATCCTAACTAAGTCTGAGGATGTGTTGGAGCTAAACCAATTGACACCAGTATTACCACTAACGACTAAATTTCCTCTAACTGTTGTGTTTCCTGTAACCGTTAAATCACCATTAATGGTTCCTGATGTTCCAGTAAATGCTTGTAAACTTGTATTTCCCGTTACGGTTAATTCACCATTAACAGTCCATCCTGTCACTGTATTAATAAGTGCGGTTAAATCAGGTTGACCATTATTTTGACTAATTGTGAAAACATTGTCATTATAAGTAAATGCGGTTACATAAGTATCGGGGTCAATAGGTAAATTTTGGTACGTTGTTGCTGATACCGTGGTTGCGGTTAATCCATCTAAAGTTGTGTTACCTGTAACATTCAAATCACCATTAACAGTCCAACCTGTAACAGAATTAATTACCACAGTTAAATCAGGTTGGCCATTATTCTGTTTTATCACAAATTCATTATCATTGTAAGTAAAACCTGTAACATATGTGTCAGGGTCAATAGGTAAATTTTGGTACGTTGTTGCTGATACCGTGGTTGCAGTAATAGTATTTGCACTGATAGAACCATCAGCCCTAACAAACATTGTTACAGTTCCACCTGAATTTAACGTCTCAAATAAACTTGTAACGTTATCGGCAGTTCCCGAACCATTCTTGATTGATACAGGTCCTAACGTTGAGTTAGTTGTTATCTCAGGTGTTACTGAATTATTATAAGCTTGTTGTAAATTGGTTGTTGACACACCACCAGCGGACCCAACTGTCTCACCAAATTTTGAGGCGAAAAAGAATCGGGCTTTAGACGTATCACTTAAATCAGTCGCAGTGCTTAAAACAGATAATATACCTATTAAAATTCCATTATTTGTAAAATTACTAAATGTGTTAAATTGTTCTGTTGCAATACCTTCAATTGCTGCAGTTAACTGTTGATATTCTGTTTGACCATATTGAACCCTAAATATACCGTTCTGAACCAAATAAATTCTTTGGTTGGTTGCCTTTGTACCCGAAATTGGTGTAACAGCACCACCAACATCATAATTTGTTGGGTCAATAAATGTAGTATTTGATGCAGTACCACCTGTTTGTGTTCTATATTGGAAAGTACAAGGATTAGTTCCTGATACATAAATAGAGTTAGGACTTAATGTGTCATTTGCGAAATTAATACCTAAACCATATAGATAACCAGCACTTGTATTAAAACTTAAATTAACACCATTAGGTGATGCGTATATCCCCCCATTTATAAGATTTATAGGTGTAAACATATCCCTAAGTTGGGATAATGGTGATAACACAAAATCAGGTTGACTAAAAGCGTTAATAATATTTGTTTTATTAGCATGACCTAATTTACCTAAAAATATATTTTGTCTTCTCTGTTCTTCAGTTAACTCTATATTTGATTGACTAATAGTCCCACCACTTGTTAAGTAAACCCAAGTTTCAGTTGCGGTAGTTACATATGTTGCGGTATGAGTTCCACCACTATAATAAATATAATATAGTTGGGGACTTAATGGATTTGTCGTATCATCAACAATCCAACCCTTAACAGGGGCAACTGTAAATGTTGTTGGTGACGCGATAGTTAAACCTGTAAATTCGAACACACCTGTTGATGAGTTAACTGTTGATATATTATACGAAATCGCAACCCAATTAGACCCATTACTTGCCAATTGTATTGTATTAGTTTCACCTAAAATCACAAATGATTTACCATCAATATCTTGACCTGAAATTGGTTGTACCGTTACCGCACCACCACCATTGTTTTTAACAACTAATAACCTACCTTGTATTCCGACTGCCGATGGTAAATAAACAGTAAATGTTCCACCCGTAACGTCAATCATATAATCCTGAGTAGTTGCAGAATATGTACTATTAATCGTAACCTGTTTGAATGTAACACCACCTGTTGATGTTATACCGTTAGTTTCAGTTTTACCTGTCACATAGGTATTACCCGTAATTTGGACATCCCCATCAATGGTTAATCCTGTTATATTTTTTAATATATTATCTCTTGTTATCTGTTTGGAACTACCCGTTGGGTCATCCGTTGGGTCACTGACATCAACCACATAAAATAAGGTATTACCTGACGCGGCGGATAATGAAGGTAATTGAGTTAATTTTTCGTTAGCCATCTATAATTGAGATATTGTTTTATTTATCTTTAATCATAAATATAACGATTGATGTAATTTTCCATATCAGTTATATATATTATACATATTTATCAATATGAATAAAGAATCTTTGCTCAGGTTGGTTGAGAAAGTTGGTATTTGGGACGCCGCTAAAATGGTTGGTCTAAGTATTACCGAAATATTAACTATCACAAAATACCCATTATACCCTACGGAATCATACGAGGTGTTACTTGACCTTATAAGTCATCAAGAGATTCCCACCAGTTATAAAGAATTTATTATATCCGCAGATAGTTATGAGGGCACCGTTAGTTGGACCCCTTTAACATCAATTAGAACTGAATATAATGGAAGACAATTTACTGAAGGTATTATGATACTCGCAACACCATATTGGGATGGTAGGGCAATATTACCATATAATGTTGAATACTATGTATTAAATATTAATGGATTACATGCGGCTAATGAAGAACAACCCGACTTTTATCTTAGTAGAGAGATACCAAGTAAATTTAGAGATATTGAAGATTTACTTCAGTGGTACGAGGATGTTTATCTACCAGGTGTTTATGATAACATTATTAACACAATTTTACCTCAATTAAGAGCCGAATATATTTAATTTGATTTCTTCTCCAATTGTTCAATGTGGTGTTGTAAATACCATAAAGCTTTCTTAAGGTCCTGTAATTCTTTATCAGACTCTTTCTTACCAGCCCTTGAGATATACTTTACAGTATTACCCAAACTAAAACCTAAGTCCCAAGCATCTATCACCTTGATGGCCTCATATTCATTATTTTTTCCTCCGTAATGTTCTGGGTGGTTAACTTGTTCTTTTTGTTCCATTTTATGCTCGTTTTATTTCTTTTCCGTTTTTATCTAACCATATTATTCTTGGTGAATTTAAATATATCCATTTACCACCAACCCTTTTTGCGTAAGGTACTTTAATTACTTTTTCTTTAACAAATTTATCAGGATTTTCTTTATGTTCAATTAATATTAGTTGGTCTCTATAAGCCCATTCATCAACTTTCTCAAAAATGGTATTATTTACCTCAACTTCATTATTGATATGGTAAAATGATAACTTTTTATTTAAATCATCAACACCTTGATATTCATATGTGTCATTTAATCTGAACGCACCGTTTTTATATTTGTAGAAAAAATAAAAAGTATCTTTAGATATTGTACCGATAAGGAAATAATTGACTGAATCTATTTGATATGGTCCGTCAAACAATTTTATGTTTTTTTGTTTTCCGATGAATTCATTAACCCCATCAATATTATTATTAATTTGAGAAAACCCAATCAAGGTGTTAATGAAACAAAAAACAATTAAAAAAAATCTCATTTTATTTATTTTCCTTATAATTTTTAATCATTTGGTTTAATTTGTCCTCGTATTCTTCTTTTTTGGATATTCTATCTTCAACAATTTTATTTTTGGTAACCATATCTTTAATTCTGTCCGCGTTCATCATTTTTTCTAAAATCTCTTTTGGTATTTTTGTGGGACCTTCTTTTCCAAACGTAGCGTTAAAATTAATTTTTTCTGTGTCTATATTGGACCCATCCATAGTTTCAGAGTCAATTTCATACTCCTCATCATCTCTATATTCTTTCAATAACTCATCATTACTCAATACCCCATTTAAATGTTGTTTTAAGACCTCATAATCTTTTACGACATAATTCATTTTATGCTTCATATCAAATATAGTTTCAGCATTATTAATGGATAAATCTATCTGATGAATAATTTTGTATGGGTCAGCATTTGAAGCTGGTCGTCTATCTTCAATATAACCTTTCCATTCTTTTGCGGTTGATTGTGGAATTCTAATTGATGCTCCTCTGTCTGATACACCCCAACTAAACTTATCAATTGATTGTGTTTCAAACTTACCAGTTAATCTAAGTTCATTAGACGACCCATAATTTTTGATGTGTTCATAGTGTCTTGCCTCAAAACTTGAAAATAAAGATTGAAAATATTCTTCACCCCCAACTTCTCTCATATATTCTGTTGAGAAATTGGTATGTAATCCCGACCCATTCCATTCTCCGTGTTGGATAGGTTTTGGGTGTAGTTCAATCTCATATCCATATTCTTCAGAAATTTTATGTAAGAAATATCTTGTCATCCAAAGGTCATCACCACCTTTCATCTTACCTTTTGAAAAGACTTGATATTCCCACTGTCCTAATGCAACCTCAGCATTTGTTCCCGTAATATTAATACCATAATTTAAACACATGTTGGTATGTTTCTCCACAAATTCTCTACCAACAACATTTGCACCAACACCACAATAAAACTCACCTTGTTGATTACTATGTCTTCCACTATGACCCAACACTGGCATGTTTTTACCTTCACGAATAAAATATTCTTGTTCAAACCCAAACCACATTCCATTATCATCTTCTGTTATTTTAGCTCTTGTATTAGATTGATGTGGAGTTCCGTCAGAATTCATTACTTCACACAAAACATATACCGTAGATAACCTATCAGTCGTATAATGTCTTACAGGTTTTAAAATACAATCAGAATCACCTGTTTCAGCTTGATTAGTTGATGAACCATCAAAATTCCATTCAGGAAATTTACCTGTTAAAAACGCCTCACTTATATCGTCATGACTAACAATTTTAACTTTACTTCTTAGATTTGGTTCTGGTGTGTACCCATCAAGCCACACATATTCTAATTTAACTTTCATGATTATTATTAATGTAGTTTATTATTTCTTCTTCAGATTTACCTTCGGTAAACATATGATATACTTCCTTTGAAAAATCATCCGTCATAAATACCGCATCAGGATTACCCAAATAATTGGTAAGATTGTCAATGTTACTTATGATGTTTTCTTTACTTAAAATTCTCTTATTAAAACCCATTAGGACAAAGTTTTAGTTTCTACTTTTGCAACTTTATATTGATTAATGTGAGATAATATCTTCCTTTTAAAGATAGGTAGTAAAGTTTCTTTTAAAGGAAAAATACTACTACAACTAACTTCAATTATTGGATACGTCTTCTCATCATTTTTTTCATATGTTTTAGAAAACATAGAAATAATTTTATCAACTGTCAAGTCGTTTTCTTCACTTTTATAGATTTGTTTTAAATGAGTTTTAGTTTGATTTTCAGTTTTATAAACTTTTTTTGTTGTATATTGCCACACATATAAAACCCCTTCATTATTTTTATAATAAAAAAACCCTGATTTAGATTTTATACTATTCCTATTTTTCTTGACTTTAATATCAATTGAATCATAAACCACAGTCCATAATGACTTCGCAAAATTGAAGTAGTCGTAAAGTTGTGGCTGTGAATTTTTTAAAATCTTTTTATATTCATCAACTTCTTCAGTGGCTAACACTGGTATGTCTTTAACTTTTAAGTCCGATAATAACAATTCATCATCATTAGTTGAGAATTTCTTTTCAGTATAAAGGATTTTATTGGAATTTATTAATGTCTGAATATTACCTAAATGCAAAGACAACTCAATAAACATTGGGTAAATCTTCATCTCTTCAAAATACTTATTTAACTTTTGGAAATAATTTAAAAGGACGTATTGTTTCTGCTCCGCATCTAACACTCCATGGAATAACCAGTCGGTATCCATGATAAAATCAAATTTCTTTTTTGGTTTTTTTGTTGACATAACATAAGTATAAGTAAAATTATCATAAATTGGTAGATTAACTAATTCTCATAATATAATATTCTTGACCATCAATACGATAGGTGTCATATTGACCATCATATCCATTAATATCACCATAGTCACCGTCTTTTATAAGTGTTTTAAGTATACAATCATTATCAACAAATCTTATTATATCTTTATCACTATATCCTAATTCTTTAAGATAATCTAATGGGTCTCGTCTAACTCTGTTAACTAATTCGTCAACTTTATTATCAACCATATCTTGGGTAACTTCTTTAGCCGAGTCATTAATACTTTCAATCTCATCTTCAGCGTTAGATTTCTTTTCCTCAGCGTCATCAATCATACCTTGAACCTCATCATAGGCTTTAGAGTATTCATCGGGTTCCTCAATTTCAGAATCTAACTCAGATTGTCTGTTTTCCATTCTTTCAATATATTCTTCCAAACTTTTGATGTAATCATTAAGTTCATTAATTCTCTTTTCTTGCTCATCACTTAATTCATAATCATCACCATCAAAATAAGATTCGGGATTATCCCATACATCACGATTATAATCTTCCTCAGCCATTTCAACAATATAATCCTCATCAAGACAATCTTCAATAACCCATTTATTAAACGAACCCACACCATCATCTTCTAAACGACCCTTATAATATTCTTCAAGAGCTTCATCCATTTCATCTTCTGTTGCCACGGTATATTCAACATAATTACTTCTAGTTCTTAATGGTATTATATTGAAGTCATCTAAACCATAATGTTTCCCATAAGGAACAATTGTATTATATAAATCATTATTTCTTTCTTCAAGTCCCTCAATGTCTCCCTCCAATTCGTTTAATTTATCGTATAATTCACTCTCTTCTTCATCATCCTCGGTCTCATTATATTCCTTCTCAATTCTTTCGTATTTCTTTTTTAACTCAACCAATTCTTCCCTTTCATTATCATCTAATGTTTCAATTTCTCCAGAACCAACTAACCATTTAAATAGAGCGTTAACTTTATTTGCTTCATCACTTTCACCTATTTCCCATTCACCACTTTCTTTCCTTTCTTGGTTTTCTTCCAACCATTTTTGGTCTTGTTTAATAAGTCGTTTGGATTCTCTTGGCGTTCCACTATCCCAAATGTATCCTTTGGCAATACCATCAGGTAGTTCAGAAATCTTTGTGTTACTTATATCCAATCTACCATCCACATAAGCAACATTACCTAGTGTTTTTATTGGTAATCCTCTAACATCTAAGTCACCTGTGATATAAAGTGGTTTACCTCCGAACTTTTTAATTCTAGTAACACCAGGACTATTGTCAGAAAGTTTTAATAGTTCTAAGTATTCTTCAGGTGATATACGATATACATCATCAGAGCCATCCTGCTCAACTAATAAATTAATAAACTTACGCAATTTGTTGTGGTTAATATTTGGTTTCATATCCATAAATATTTTAAAATAAATTAAAACAAGGTTTTATTTACATATTACATCTCATTTAGATATTTATAAATGTATACAAACAATAAACGTTTAAAAAAAATTAACAATGAGTTGTGGATGCAAGAACAAAGGTAACCAAGCACAAACAAATCAACAAAGTGCGGCACCTCAAGCACAACCAACTAATAACACTTCTATTCAGGAGTCAATTAAGAAGGTTGTAGAGAAATACTACACTAAGAAGAAGTAATTCTTGGTTTTCTAGAAAGGATAGGAGGATATTGTATGTCCTCCTTTTTCATTTTACTATTTAAGGTATTAATAATTTTAGTTATTAATTGGTATAAATTTAACATTATGAGATATATCAATCCAAATTCAAACAGAGGTCTTGTTAATAAAATGGCCGATTACATTTTAAAAAAATTAACCCTTGATTACGATTCGGTTATTGAAGTAACTGACTGTGGAAAGTTTTTTGTTATTAATGGGATGACAAATCGTAAAGATATTTTAGAAATGTCAAAAATCCAAGAGGAGTTCACCGAACAAAACAAAGAGTTACTTTCAAAATTCGGTTATGAAAACATTAATGTAATTGACTTAATTATGTATGATGTAGAACTTGAAAGTAAGACTGACTATTCATTCACTTTTTACAATACTGAAAGACCGTCATTCTCCAAAAGATTAATTGAGTTTATAAAATCAAACGACCTTAATGTATGGTCAGCGTCTGATAACTATGGGTTACAAGTTGAGGTTGACTATTCAGAAGCAAAAACCCCTTCTTTAGTTAATTTTAATTACTCACCTCTATCAGTAACATCTGAGTTCCCATACGGTCATAGTTTAAATATGGGTAGATTACATTACTACTACTCCGAATACATCTGTAATCATCTATTTAATGTAATAAAATCAAATAAAATAGACTTTAAGATTTCAACTAAACTAAATGAAGAAGAAGATTTTGATATTGAATTATTTTCTGAGACAAAACATTATCCTGACAAGGTTGTTAAGTCATTAGTTTTGGATGTATTTGATTTTAAATTAAGCGACTTTAAATTTTTACTGTCAACCTATGATTTAGTTGAGGACTTGGATAATCCGTTTTCCCCTAAACCTTGGCTTATAAGAGATAAGTTAGAAGAGTTAGTTATTATGTAAAATAAACCCCACCTTTTAAGTGGGGTTTTTATTATTTTGTAAAGTGTTCTTTAATTATTTCCACACCATCTTCAATCTCTTCAAAATCTCTACCAGGTGCAAACAATAGAGAATTAGGTTCCTCGTTTGGGGATTCTACAATCATAAATGCAGGTACATAATCGTTTTCTGTTATTTCAACAAATAAATCATACTCGTCTTTATGTTCATCAATATCCCTCTCATAGAATTCCAAATTTTGTTCTTTAAGCTGACCTTTAAATACATCACAGAAAGGACAACCTTTCATTGTGAACACTATTAATATTTTATCCATTTACCAAGTTTTTAGCAATCTGTTTAAGTTCCGATTCTTGGACAACCCCAACTTTAGTTTCAACAACTTGACCTTTATCAAACACTTTAATTGTTGGTACACTTCTAATACCCAATGAAACGGCCAAATCTCTATTTAAATCAACATCCATAGTATACATTTGGACATCAGTTTCATTTTCGGTAGTAACTTTCTCAAAGATAGGTTTTAACATTCTACAAGGACCACACCAAGTCGCCCAAAAATCAACCATAACTTTTTCACCATTCTCAATCTTTTCCAGTAATTCTTTCGCTGTTATTTCCATAATTTTTAATTTGTTTTTTTATTATGTGTAATGTAAAATTAACAATATCTCTTTTGTCAATTTTAGATAATATAAATACCTCGTATTCGTTGTTTTCATTTAGTCTATAGTAGATGTAGATACCTGTTTTATCGTATTGTAAAAACTCTTCAATAATAAGCGATTTATCCTGATTATCATCCGCAAAATACCATATAGTGATTGACTTGTTTAATAATGATTTTAAGATTTCCCATTCACCTATTTTTATATAAGATATGCACGGGTATGATTCAACATCAAACCTATATAAATCAATAATATGTTCAGGAACCTTAATCATGGTAAATCATCAAATTCATAAAAATTTAAACTATGTCCCGCTTGAACGGCTCGGTTATCCCACTGAATAAAACCATCGTCACCAATATTCAAACCACTTTCAATTTTTGACATATTCTTAAATGTAACTTGTATTTTGGGTAAGGTAAATAATTTCTGTTTACATAACTCCTTTATCCTCAAATCCAAAATTCTTAGAGGTTCATCCCACTCAGGTTCTGGTATCATGTTTGACTTTCTTTTAGTTTGAACTCTTTTTAAGGTTATCTCTTTAGTTTCCCAATCAGTACATACCAAATTATATTCAATAGTCAATTTATTTTTACCTGTGTTTGAACCCTCCCTCAATGAGATTATCATCGCTGAAGGTTTATTAATATAAGTTCTAACACAGTTATTTTGTGTCATTGACTCAAAGTTATAATCAGAACTGTTGGTTAATAAGACAGGGTAATAATCAATTTCATTCACCGCAATATTTTGTTCAACCCATCCCTTGAAATCGTTCCCGTAAAATCTATCATATCTACATTTACTAAGGTCCGCAACTTTCTCACTCCATTCGTAATGCTCGTCATTAAAATCATCAAGAGTTTTAGATTTCCATTTCACAGGATTAATATCCGATAATCTAAGTTTAAACCTTATGTGGTCTGTAAATGTGGAAAGGTCAATCTTTTCATCCAATATCAATTTAAAAATTTCATAAGCATTATTTTTTTCAGCTTTAGTATAATCGTTCAAATTATAATATGTACCACCATAATAATTACTAAACTGTAGTATTTTAACAATGTCTTCGTCAGGTTTTGATAGGATATATTTTTCACCAAATACTTGATATGCAAAGTGTAGATATTCAAGATTAATAACTTTAACCAAATGTAAACATCTTTTAATTTTATCACCTTTTAGTTTATGTAAATCCATATAAGAATCTATAAACTTGTAGTTAACTTTCTTTAGTAACTTTTTAGTAGGTTGTGGATAAACACAAATGAACGCATCCCAATTGTTTGGTAGTTTAGCCCCGCTTTTCTCCAAGAAGTATTTATAGAATCTTAATTTGGGGTTTCCTAAATACTTTTCAGTGCCAGGAATACCATTAACAAATGATTCAAGCATATTTGATTGACTATCTGAGTGTCCCAAACTACCATTAATATAACAATTGATTGACTCAAGCCAATCACTAGTTAATAAAACCCTGTTGCATTTTTTAATCGCCTTTCTCTTTAAGTGGTAATTTATTATTTTACCATAATACAGGGCATTTGTCTTTATGTTATATGATATATATTCAAGGTTAGTTCTTACTCTGAAATACTTTTTACCAACATTTCTACCCCTACTGTATCTAAATATTTTAATACTAATCTTATCCTCGTTTTTTGTAACCGTGGCAATTCTTCTTGACATAGAAACTTTAGCGAAAGGATTACCATAATTCTCCATAAATGCTTCTTCGTTATTACTAATTGTTTTATTTTTAAAAAACCCATTAGTTAACATATACCGTCTAGATTGACGCAATCTAACCCCAAAAAGTTCGGGGTATAAGTCATCTTGGGGAGTATCTATATACTCATCTAATGAGTTGTTATTATCGTACAACCACACATCGTATGTAACCTTAATATCTTCAAAAAGTTTCTCCATATCACAAATATAAGAAAAGATGGGGAATTAATCCCCACCTTATTAAATCATTGTTTCAGCAAGTTCCCAAAGTTGGGTATTGATTTGATTCACCGCTGAGATACCTTTAAGTCCTTTAAGAGCGGTCTTTCTACCATTTGGTGTCTCGTAAGATAGTCCTCCACGAACATACTTCTCTTGAACCACATTCATTACTCTCCAAAGGTCGTCACCTTCATCGTCCACACGATTAGGAACCAATAGACCCTCAACCTCCATTGCGGAAAGAACTTTACCTGTCTTCCATCGGAACTCAGCCGATTTTCTAACGAAATCAATCTTTTCGTCGGTAGTCATTATTTTTTCCATCATACGACCAACAGATGTCTCAATTTTAGGAAGACGCTTTGCGAAAGTCTCAGTTAATCGTTTAACCTCATCCAAGTCAAACTTTTGGTGACGAACTTTAAGGGAGTCAGAGATTGCGGTAGGAACCGTAAGACCATTAGAACATACAAGTCGGTGTAGACCCGCACTTACTTGGAATGTTGCAGTCCCATTATGAGAGTTTCGGATAATAGCCTCAACCAAAGTATCACCAACTTTAGGTAATTCACCATTACGGAATTTCAATTGGTGTAGAGCATGAATACCTCTACCTGTTTGAGACACGCTAGATAGTTCCCACCCTTCTCTTTGGAAGTTTTCAAGGATTTCGTCTGTAGGTACAAATACGTACTTATCAGATACCTTTGGTGATGGTCCTGTTGCGAATACTGATGGTGCTAGTTCTTTGATTTTTTGTACGGTAAATTCTGCTTTCATATATCTCTGTTTAAATTTGTCTTACAAAGATAGACAAAAAAACAAATCCTCCAACACTCTGGAGGATTTTTTTTTAATTTAAACAAATAGTTCCGTATTTCGTTGACTCAAATATCTTAGATATTCTAACAATATCGGGTGTTTCTTCATTTCTAATCTCTAAAACAATTTCCATCATTTGTCTATTAGTTAAAGAAATGTCTTCACCTTTCTCGTAATTTTCAAAACATCTCATTCTAACCTTATCGTAGAATGTTTCTTTTAAAGTGTCCCCAATTAAATCAATTAAATCGTTTGGGTTACTTTCAAAAAAGTTGATGAATTGATTCATGTAAATCTCAATATCAACATTTTTCATAATTTATTTTTTTTAATTCTATTGAACGTAGTAAAACCCTTGACCTTCTTCAACCATTTTTTCAGCCAATCTTGGTGGAATAACTAAGTTAGGGACATTTCTAATTGTTACAAATGATAAGTTAGGTAAATCAGCCAATGTCTCAGGTAATTCTTTTAAATTTTCATTATCCGATAGTGTTAAGAACTGAAGATTCTTCATGTTACCGATAGAATCGGGTAGACTCTTAACAAGTTTTACTAACATCAACGCCTCAACATTTGTAAATTTACCAAGACTTTCAGGAATATCCCAAGCAACTTTCTCGTTAGAAGTATTATTAATCAATAAATATTTGATATTAGTCGGTAATGACTCAAACAATTCTTCAAATCCGTAAAGAACAATGAATTTACCTGCCGAACTTTGAGGGTAGTTAATCTCAACCTTTTCACCGTTACCAGTAACCAATCCTTTTGCAAACTCAGGTTTGAAATACTCTTTTAATTCAACCATTGGTCCGTTTAACATTTCAACCAAGTTAACTGAACGGTCCATTCTATCCATAAACTGACTAGATGGGAAATGGAACTGATATCTTTCTTGAGGTAATCCTGTTCTAGCACCAACTAAACCTTTATCATCGTTTGCCATAATAACATACAAAGGACCTTGTTTAGCATAAGTCATAAAGTAGTTAGACCCTGGAGGTGATGTGCACCAATGTGATTCACCATTTTGATAATCATAGAATCCACCATACCATTGAGCGGCTTCTTGTTGTTGTGGTCCTGTACCTTCTATCTTAATTAAAGTATAGTTTTCACCTTCTTTCAGAATCTCACCACCTGGATGTGCAAATCTGTTTTCCTTCCTTTCTTGTCTAGCTTGAGACTTAACATCTTTTTTGTTGATTTTCTGTTTGACATCTTCAGGAAGATTCATGATAATATTCAACAATGAATTAGGAGTTAATTTATTAATGTCTCTTTGTTCTTGAGGGATGTATTGTTTAATCTTTTCAAACTTACTCAACATATCAGTAAACTTGAATAAATCTTCAATGAATCGTCTTTTAAACTCTTTAATTGTGTTTTTGTATTCTGGTGAATTAACATCAGATGTTCCGATATCATCTAAATCTTGACTTGATGGTTTAACAAAGTTCTTTAACATCCACTGTGTGAACTTACCCACTTTAACTTTATCCATATCTTGGATTGATGCACCGTCAACATCAAAGTTCTGAGGTGCCTTAGTAGTGGGGTCCGCAAATATGATTTGTTTCAGACTATCAAAATCCATTAAACCTCTTCCTTTAGGGTCTTTTTTATTAGGTACAACTAATTTGTCGTATAATACTTGGAATCTTGATTGTTCTTCTTTAATTAAGTGTCTAATGATTGAATTGAATCTCATAGTTTCATTTTTTATTAATAAATATTTCAGTTTTCAAAAATAGTCATTTTTATTTATAATTCATAATGAGTAACTCTTCACCCATATTTTGTTTGGTTCCTTTCTTAGCGGCAGCGGCTTTTGCAAACTCTTTCATCTCCCAAGTATAAATGTCTTTTGGGAACCATTCAGATAATAAGGGGAAATCATAATAGGACAATGAAAATTTACCTTTAATGTCTTTTAAACAATTTGCTAATCTTTCGTGGTCTTGTCTTCCAAAATCGTGGTTAGAATAATAACTCCCTTCACCAACAATATAATACGGTGGGTCAACATAAAAATAAGTTGTCGGAGAGTCATATTTCTCAATAACTTCTTGAAAATCCATATTTTCAACGAAAGTAATTCTTTCAAACATTTTTTGCCACTCAGGTTTTTTTAATTTATTTTTAAATGAAGTAAACTTTGAATGATACTTACCTTTTAAGTCAATAAACTTTGATTTAGAAGGATTCGAACCCGAAAACACTTGAGTTAAAACGTAAATATATTTTGCAGCAACAACATAATCGTAAGCTTCTACGCTGAAATTCTCATCAAATATTTCAGCCTGAAACCTGATAAATTGTTCACTACAAATCGGATTAGTCGGGAAAACTTCTTTTTCCTGAACCACTAATTTTTCACATTCTTCAAGTAATCTTTGATGGTTCTTCTGTAAACATTGATACATATTATAGTTCAATGGATTAAAATCATTATACACTACCGTTTTAAGATTCGGATAGTCATCTAAATTCATTTTAAAAAATGTCCAAAATTGTCCACTAAACGCTTCAACAAATGTCTCAATGTCTTTAGGTATATTTGGAATTATTAATTGTGGGGCAATTTTAGATTTACCACCGACATAAGATACACACATATTATATTATTTTATTTAATTTATTTAATTTGTTTAAATTTTAGTAATTTTCTTTCTAAGAACGTTATCGCCTTTGGGTAAATATAATCCCTAAAATTAGTAATATCCATTATTTTATTAATTTTAATAACCGAATAGTTTTCATATATGTATGGTTTTCCATAACCTAAGAATTTTACAAGTTCATTGTTAAATTCTTTATTAGAACACAAACTTACAACAAAAGAATTTGGTCTATTTTTCACTTTTGAAATACTACCGTCACCATCAAAATAACCTCTTATAAAGTGAGGCATGAATACCTCATCTAACTTAGGTAAACGTATTTTTTGAGTTTTATTATTAACACACCCCAATTCAAATAATTGTTTAACCATTATGTTTGAGTAAACTGTTACGGAACAAAATTTAGACTTCTTATCTACCCCACATTTTATAGGTTTATCACACCCTAAATCTTTAAGAAATAATTCAATATGGTTTCTATCAGTATCTTTTAATTTTAGTTTCACTTCACCACTTTTACCATTTTTCATTCTAGTATATCCATCGGCATATAAAAACCCTAACCAATAAGCGGATTTTTCATTCACCTCGTGAAAAAAATATTCATTAAAATTATATTTTTTCATAATGTTCTTTAACTAAATTCTGGATAAATTTGGAGATACTTACCCCCTCGTTCTTCATTTTATCAAAAAGATATCGGTCAATACTAATTCCATACTTAACTTTTTTATCTTTATCTTCTTTTTTAGGTCTCCCCATTTTAGTTTCCATACTCATCTCTTTATTATAAATATAAGTAAAGTGCGTTAAAAAGTCAATAACCAAAAAAAACTTTTAAAAAAATCATTATACCTATTGTATATATCAAACAAAGGCTTAAATTTGTATTGTTGATGTGATTGAGGACACACAACAGGATGTCAGAACTCCTAACTTACAATCTGACCATCAAGTATCGGGTGAGGTGATACGGGTTGATTACCCCAACTTAATAAGTGAAACAATTAGTTAAACCCCATTGGTTCAGTGGGGTTAATTTATTTACTTATAAAAGAATTGGTAATATAATTGTTTATTACAAATTAATCTAATTATGAACACATCAAGTAAAGAATGTAAAGAATGTCAGAAAGGACCTCTTAACGTTAATTCAAACTATAAAATAATTATATTTTCATCTTTTATTTCAATAATGGCGATTTACGGTATTGTTAGGATTATCTCAGATATTATCGGGTATTTAAAATAACTAATTCTTAACAAACTTAACGTGTTGTTTTATAAACAAATCTCCACCGTGAAATCCTTTACCTTTAACTCTCAACGGTATTGATGTATTAAACTCATTAGGTAAATTTAATGATATAGGACCGCTAGGATGTGGTATCTCAATTGAATCGGAGTTTAATTCATCGTAATTATAAAATTTATTATATATAAGGTCATTACCTAATTTTTCCCAATTATCTTCAGGGATAATATTAATTTTCATAACTAAATTACCGTAACTACCATTACTGTAATCCCCGTTACCTTGCATTTTTAAAAACTGTGACTCATCAATTCCGTGTGGCAATTTAATTTTAATATTTTCCATTTTAGTTTTTGTTGTCTTACCATTACAACCGTGACAAACACTGGTATAAACTTGACCAGACCCTTTACAATTATTACAAGTTTGTCTAACAACCTGACTAAACATACTACCACCAACTTTAACATCAAAAAAACCTTGCCCTTGACAAGATGGACAATTTGTTTTTTCACCTCCACGCCCTTCACAAGTATTACACATTACTTCTCTTGAATATGTAATTTCTTTATCCTTCCCAAGGAACGATTCAATTACTCCAACATTAACATGTAATATTTTATCGGGAGCCCCTCTTCTAAATCCTTGATTAAACATATTAAACATATCTGAGAATGGGTTAAATCCTCCACCCATATCCCCAAATGGATTGTTTTTTTGATTATCGTATTGTTTTCTTTTATTCTCATCACCCAATGTGTCATAAGCTTCAGATATTTTCTTAAAGGTATCTTCAGACCCACCTTTATCAGGATGATGTTTAACGGCCAATTTTCTATAAGCTTTTTTAATTTCATCTTGAGTTGCACTTTCTTTAACTCCTAATGTCTCGTAAAAATTCTCCATTTCCTTTTTTTTCTATTATATTAATTTTTTATGTATGTACATGATTGTTCTGTTTAAAAATAAAGTAAAAAAGAAAATAATAAAGAAATTTAAAACATTTAAACGTGCCGAAAATTTTTATAAAACACTAATAGATAAAAGTGAGAATATTATATTTTCTAAACAATACGATAACGGATTTGAATCCAATTATGAATTAGGTCTTTTAGAGCCAAAATCTAATAACATCAATTCTTTATTTATAAAAGACAATATTGGTAGGCAAATAAAAGTTGAGTTAGATGAAAATGAACACATTATAACTAAAATAAACCCATATAATATTGATGAATTTTTCCTTGATTATAACACTAAGAAAAAAATAAACACCACTACATTTATTAAAAAATATTTAGACTCGCCAGGTCTTAAAATGGTTTCCAAGTTAAATAACAAAATTATTGTTCAAAATGATGATGTATTTAAATTATTCACCTTCAAAAATGATGATGATTCATCAAGATTTATTGACTCAATGTTATCTTATTTTTTGGAATTAAAAAGAATGGATTGTATGTTTATTAAAGATTACGATACTAATCAGAGGAAATACCTCTATAACATCCTGACTGAGAAGGGATTCCCTAAATCTTATCTTTTTCGTCAGTCAACAACTCATCCAACAAAAAGATGAATTCTGTTCCAGATATTTCAATTTTAAACTGCTTGAAGGATTGGTCCACCTCCCTAAAATTTTTCTGTACTTTCTTAAAGTCGTCTATTTTAAGTTCAAAGATAATCGCCTTCCTCCCATTTGGGAATAGAGTATCTGAAGCATCGGCAATAATGGCTAATTTTTCTATAATCCCATCAATACTCTCTTGATTTTCTGCCATAATGTCAATTTTTTAGGTACAACTACTTTGGGTAGAATATCCTCTTTTTTTAATTTTTTAATGTTTTGTATAATTTGATTTTTATCAATCTCTAACTCTTTCTTATCCTTTGTCATCTGTGTCTCTAACCACTTCAGATGGTTTGATTTCTTCTTCATCGTCATCTAATTCAATTTTATTTAAATTCAACTGAAACTTTAAATTTTTAAGACTATTTAAATTTTGTTTTTCAAAAATACCTTTTAACTCATTAACCTTATTTTCAAACAATCGTTCTTTTTCTTCTCTCTCTAAGTTATATTTAATAATATTTTTAATGTTTGAGGTAATTCTGTCCACATCTTGTTCATTTATTTCAGATACAAAAGAAAAAAACCTATGTGTTGCGGTTTTACTTTCCTGTTCAACTACTCTATCTTCGTCAACATATTTTTTTGGTAATTTCCAAGATAATGGAAATGATACGTCAAAACTAAAATAATCTTTTAATTTTCTTACAGATTGTAGATGTGGTAAAAGACTTGAAAATTCTTTATATAAACTCATATTATGATTTAATTAAATATGTTATAATGTATGACATTGATAACCCTAGGTAAATTAGAACCCTATTACTCAATACAATCCTTTCGGGCTGATTTTGTAATAGGGTACTTATAAACCTAAAAACTGTCCTTAACACAGTTAAGACTGAAAATATAAATACGAATAAAAATATACTTTCAATATTGTACATTACTCAGTCCCTTTTCTTTCTTCTAATACCTCTTTTCTAAGGGTTTGTAACAAATCTTTTAACTCTTGAGCAATTTTACGAGTTCTAGTTCCCGCACTTTTGTTACCACCTTTAAAAAACTTAGTACCATTAACTGACAATTCTTCTGTCAATGTTTTAATTTGTTCTAATGTTTCCATTTAAAATAATTTAATGAATTTTATTGTTTAAGTAAAATGTAATTTTATTTGACTCATTGTAAATAGAATCAAGATTTTTTAATACTCTTGTCTAAAAATTTATACATTGTTGAGACCATATCTAAATCTGACTTGGTAAACCCTTTTTCCATATTAAATAGGTCATCAAAAAATTCTCCCACCGAATTTTTAAGATATTCTTCTTTTTGATTATAAAAAACTTCAAAGAAGAATGATTTAAAATAATCATAATGTTCACCTCTACTTGAGAATTTTATTCCTTCCTTTTCAAAGTTATCCAATGTTCTTTTCCAACACCATTCAAAATGTTTTTGATTATCTTCATCACTTAAAGTTATTTTGGTGTCAACAGGAACATCACTTTCACCCAAATAAGTTTTTCTTATAAGTTCATAAAGTGATAATGAAAAATCAGAAAAGAGTTCTAATTTTTCATATATAATATTATTAGCCTCAAACCACACTAAAACATCTTCGTGGGCAATTGGTTTTGTTAGGTAATTAAAAAAATTCTCCATAGAGTTCGTCTATGGAGAAATAATAATTAAATATGTGTTAATGTAAATTATTGAGTCTTTCTGTCGTAATTCATCAGGTGTTGAATCTTGTTGAACTCTTCGTTTAATACTTTACTTTCTTTAGTATCAGATTCTTTAATATGAATTCCTGAACCTGAATTCTCACCAGTACCGTCAGTAACAGGGACTCTAGATTTTCTATATGCCGTTTCTTTCGCCTTGTGAAATTTCTTAGCCTTTCTTTTCTTATTAACATTTTTATTCACCTCGGTTTGTTCAGCATTAGCATATTCATCCGAATTACCTGTTCTTGAGGACCCTTCAATTGTATCGGACACCCAATCTTCATCATATTCAATTTCTTCAGGTACTAAATCTTCCATCCCTGGTTTCATATAATTATTTAAAAAATCTTTACCGTCATCTGACATTGTATATTTCTTTGCGGCCATTTTGGCTAACTGTCCATTACCTTTTGGGAAATGTTTTGGACTTTCAGTATACTCACCTTTTGAACCGTCTTTCAAATATTCTTTCATTTTAGCAGCAACCGATTTTAAATATTCATCATTTTCCTTACCGTCTTTTCTATGAACTTCTTCATACTTAGTAAGACCTTTAGGTTTTCCACCAATAACTTTTAACTTCTCTTCTTCTTTGATAATATTCTCAATTAACTCAATCATTTCATCTTCAGTAAGTTTTACAGATTCTTTAATCTTACTTTTCTTACCATTCTTACCTAGTTTAACTCCACGACCTAAAAGAATATCTTTACGAGTTACTTTACCGTCACCACTTAAATCAGGAAACTTTTTACCTTCTTTAGTTTCAGATTTTTTACCTTGTAACATTTTAAAGTCCTCATCATCAATTTTATTATTTTTGTTTTTGTCCAAAACTCTTTGTCTACCATGAAGTCTCTCGGTCATTTCTGACTTACAATCATATCTTTTCATAAGTTCCTTATCTAAATCAGTGACTTTACCTCCTTGATTACGAATTACATCGTTAACTGCTTTACATCCACCAACATTTGGCTCATCACTAGTGTAATCAAATTCTTCATCACCTTCTTCATCAAATACACCTTCTTCTACGTAGTCAAATTCATTAGAATCGTCTAAATCATCAACATCATAAATGTCTTCATCCATCATACCATATGATTTACCGCATTCCATACATTCACCTTCATACATATTTCCACCACATTCACAAAGTGATTTTTCCATTTCTGACACTAAATCACCACCATCTTCATCGTCAAAATTGTAATCATAGTCATCATCGTCATCATCACGGAAATTTCTTTTAAATAAGTCAGAAATATCATCCATTTTATTACCCAAATATTTACTAGGTGTTATTGAGTCGTCTCTTAAATTTCTCATATCAATATCTCTACCTTTAGGTATTTTTTTAAACTCTCTTGAAGAATAATCTTTACCACCTCTTGCTTTTTGAATATACGGGTCATCAAATCCCTCATCCAACTCTGTATCGGAATCAATATCAAGTTCAGTCCATTCGTTGTCACCCGAATCTTCATCATCAAAGAAACGACCTCTCATTGTTCCATCTTCTTCTTCATCAGAGTCAACATAATCATTCATTAATGCGTCAATTTCTTCTCGTGACATTTTTGAAAAATTTAATTTACCAAACTTTGGATGGTCGTCTTCCATACCTCCAAGTTCGTTAACATTAGTCTTTATTTTTGACATAAGTTCGTCAGCCCTTTCTTCTAAATTCTCATTTAAAAATTTACTAACGATAGAATTAATATAACTTTCATTTAGTCTTCTTTTCATTGTTTTGTTTTTTTTTATAAATACCTATAAAATCAGGTTTATTTATTTTGATTCAAATGATTTTTTAAAATAGTTCTAATCACCGACTCACTTAAATTATATTTCTCACTAAGTTTTTTAATCACATTGTCAACAATACCCTCATTAGTTAATTTAAGAGCATTTATATCCCCTTGATTACAATAAGGAAATTTTTTACATTTTTTCTTAACTTGAACGAACTTACCTCCAGGTATTTGAGTTTTAGATTTACCCCTCCAATCTTTCTTTTTTGTTGACTTAGCCCAAGCGGCGGTGGTTAAGTAAGACCCTGATGATACAGAGCCAGTTGCTTCAGTCGCCTCAACTTTAGTGATGTCCTCAATATCTTTCTTTGTAGCACTAAACAGTTGTGTTGAGTACCCACCAGCAGAAGCCGCGCCCATTCCCTCATCAGTTTCACCATTGTTGGGTTCTTCACTTAATTCACGGTTATACGTATTAATACTTTTCATAGCTTCAATATTACCACCTTCAACACCTGAATTAAAAACTCCCGCAGAACTCATTTGTTTAGGTATAGCACTTTTTAAATTTGACATAAAATCTTCACTTAAATTCATCTATCAAGCATTTTTTAATCTAGGTTCCCAATAACCTCGTTGAGTCCACATAAAATTGTAGAATTCTCTGAAAACTTTTATAACAACATCTTTAACATCACCTTGAACTTTACCTCTACTAATTTCTTTAGCCAAGATAGTTAATAACTTATCTTCGTATTGTTTCATGGTATTACTACCAATGAAATCTTTAATTTCTTTACGAATCATTGTTTCAATCTCTCTTTTTTCAGTTGTAGTAAGTGCCATATTATTTCTTTAATCTAATTAATCTATAAATACCTCCTTGAAGTAAAACTTCTTTTCCAGTTCCAACCCCGATTCCAAGATTAAACGTATTTTCTTTTTTATTTTTTAACATTATAGTAGGTCCAAGGTACACACTATTTAATCCTGAATTGTACCCACCAAATCCTCCAACAAAAAATTGTAGTCGTGGGTCTTGTTTCAGATAAAGAACCTCTTTAACGGTAATTTTATTCACATAAGACTCCCACTTCCTATTTAAAATGGAATTATTAAAAATAGTATCAACAACAGAGATATACCCTAAACTATCACCAAGTTTTAATGTATCTTTATAAACAACCTGACTGTAATAATTTCTGATAATACCGTTTGTATCAACATTTGACGGTACATCAACATAAATCGTATTTTCACGATATATTTCTTTACCATCTTTATATATAACTTGTTTTACAGGTACTAATACAGTATCAATTTCGTGTTTAATTATAGTATAAGTTTTTCCCGCAATTTTTACTTTTTTCTTATCATCACTGATATCCGTTGAGCACATATTCAATAAAAAAATGACAATAATTAATCCGAAAATTATTATTGTTTTTGTGTCAATTTTTTCAAAGAATTTACTCATTTGGTGAAGTTTTCTTTCTTGATGCTAAAACTTTAGCCCACTTAGATTTAAACTTATCGTAATAAACTTTTAATTTATTCACCATATCTAAAAACTTTTCATCAGTCTTAATCATATCCCCTTGAATATAAACACCATTTTCTTCACCTATTGAGTAGAAAAATTCAATATCAAAATCAATAATTTTACCTGACCATTCAACGTTCTTTGAATAGACGTTTAACTTATTGAAATCAACTAAATCTGAAACCTCACTAACGAACTCGTCCATAGTTTCTTGGAAGGCCATTTTTTCATCCGTAGTTAATTCTAAGTCAGTATTATCTTTACCGTGTAAAACTAATATTCCACCAGATATTCTGTAACCTTGTTTCTTATCGTCCGCAGTTTCTTTTTCTTTATTATCATCACTTACTTCGTACTCATCTTTTTCCTCGTCTTCATCATCTTCAATTGAATCTTCAATTGCTTTACCGACATTATATTTTTTCAAAACGTCTTCTTCGGTTAACATACCATAAGTTTTTTTAATTCTTTCGGTTTCTTCTTTAACTAAAGAATTTGACAACATATTTCTAGTCGCCTTTAACAAATCTTTTATTTCATCATGCTTGTTCTTCATGTTCTATTTTTTTTAAAAACTCTTCATAATTGAATGCTGGACTTAAATCAGTTTTATCTGTATAGAAATTACTTCTTGTTACCACACCTTCAAACTTATGAGCCCCATTTATTTTTGTATTATGTCCAATAATACTTGGAGTTATTGACATATTTTTGAATATTTCTTTACACAGATTAACTGTTGAATCAACTTGTTTTTCGGTGTAAGGTTGCCAAAAATAATAGTCTCTCCATTTTTTTTCGTACACTTTACCTTTATAAATATCACCAATCCAGTTAACGTAATAGTCTGATAGGGGTTCTTTTTGTAACCAACCCAAATTTTCTAAACATATAATAACTGAATTTCTATTGATATTGGGTTCTTTGAAGTAATTTGTGTGTTCGTTATTATCCAATAACTTAAGTATCTTACCTTCTCTATTTATAATATAATTGGGGATTCTTTTAAAATCCCCATTATAACGATATTTTAACCCCTGAAGATACTCATTCACATTTCTTGATGTGTGGGTTAAAATTATTTGATGTTTTTTCTTTTGTTTACCTGTTGGTTTAAAATCTCCGTGTTTTATAATTTCCATAATGATTTATAAAAATTTTATCATTATGTATTTTTAACATAACTCAATCTTCTAATTCCATCATCGGTAGTTGTTGTAGTTGTCATAATATCATCAAACTCTAACATTCTATCTATCGGAAATTTTGTATTTTCTGTTAATTCAACTTCCTCCTCAATCTCCTCTTCCATTTCTTGAGTATCATAAGGGGTAAATGCTAATGATGTCGGTTCTTCTGCAAGTTCTTCCTCAGTAGGGGGTTCAGGTAATTTACCTTCTTCTCTTAATTCATTAACTTTTTCCCAAACTTTTTTAGCGTTTATTATTTTTTCATTTGGTTCTGGATATTCATTATCATTATCCTCAGTTATTTCCTCATTTACAATCTCGTTTACAGTCTCCTTTACGGTATTATTACTTTCATATTTAACAAAGAAATGTAATGATGTTAATGAGATAACGGGTAATAAACCACCTTCTAGGAAGGCCAACCATCGTTTCATTGATATTACATCTGTCGGGTCTGACCCCATCATTTCCCATAATGGACCTGTTAACTCAACCCAAGATTTAAATAAAGTTCCATTACCATCAATTTCTTTATATGAGAAAAAGATATTACCAATCATTTGGATTAATGTTATTAAACCAAACATAAACCATACCCCTCCTTTGATTTTATTGGTCGCAGCAACAAGTGCGGTCATCGCCCCAACTTCAATTGCTATTGATAGATATATCGCCCAACTAAAAGGGTTTGCAATATCATACCAACTTACAACGTGTGAAATAGAAATACCCGCAACCAAAATAATTGGTAACAGAAACATACTTCTATTTGGATTATCTTTTACCCAATTAAATATTTTTTTCATTTTTCAAGTTCTTGAATATTTTTCTTAACAACCGCATGTAATTCCATAAGTTGCGGTCCTCTATCTTTTGAGGAAATGTAGTCATCGTAATCTCTATGGACTTTTATTTTTTCTTGTCTAATAACTTCAGATATATTATTAATTGTATCTTTTTGACCATTAACAAGTCGTGTTAAACTATCAATAACATTTTCATTAGCGGTTTTAACTTTATCTAATTTCCTAACTTCACCTGACTTGATACAAGAACGCATAAGGAAAATAAATAAAAGCGTAGCCAAAATATGAATTTTAAACTTTTTAACAAAATCAATAACTTTTTTCATAACAATAATTTTTATTAAAATAAAAAAACCTTCTACCATAATAAATAGAAGGTTTTACTTTTTTTATAGGTAGTCAAACAAAACCGAACTTTCATTCCTTAATTTTCTAAGAGCCTTTTCTTTAATCTGTCTAACTCTTTCTTTAGTCAAATCAAAATCAGACCCAATGTCTTCTAACGTTCTTGGAGTACCAGTTAACCCGAAATAATCACCAATGATAACTTTCTCACGTTCATCAAGAATGTTTAAAATTTCAAACATTTTTTGTTTCAACATGTCCTTACTATTGAATACCTCATCAGGCATTTCAGCATCATCGTTTTTTATAATATCAACCAATGTATCACCATCTTCATTGATATTCATATCTAAATCAATCATGCTTGGTAAGTTTTGAAATTTATCATCTAATTTACCCCCATTGGATTCAATCTCTTTTTTTGCCTTATGTAAATCTTGTACAACGTTAACTGGGAGTCTTATTGTTCTCGCATTATCATTTAAAGATTGTAAAATTGATTGTTTAACCCACCAAACCGCATAAGAAATAAATCTAAGGTCTTTACCCCAATCAAAATTTTTAATCGCTTTCATTAAACCTAAATTACCTTCAGCAACTAAGTCAGGAAAATCTAAACCTTGATTTTGATATTGTTTAGCAACCGTGATAACAAAACGTAAATTACCCTCTAATAATTCTTTATACACCCTTTCTTTTTGAGTATCGGAAAGATTTCCTGTCTTCATTAGATTGGAAAGCTCTCTTTCTCTTTCAGGTGTCATAACTTTTATCTTACGAATATCTTTAAGATAAAGTTGGATTTCTTCTTGATTAATCGGAATTGATAAGTTTTTCTCTTTCATATTATTATAGTTGTTTTGCGTAATTATCTAAAATAGTTTTCTCTTGTTTGGTTAATGACTTAATACCGACATCTCTAATTTTATCAAGAATATCATTAACTGAAGGTTCATAAGATTTTGACCTTAATTTCTCAATTTCATCATCTTCTTCATCAAAATCTTCATGTATTAAATCTTCAAACATCTCATTAATCCTATTTATTTTAGAAATATTTGTAGGTTTAATTACTAAAGGAGTATTCCCAAATAAATGCTTGTCAACCTCTTTTCCAAAACCTGAAGCCATATTTTCTTTATCCAAAGGTAGTAACATAAATGGAATATTTTCCACCTCAAACATAATTTTAATGAATTCAGATAAATTTTTAAATTTTTCATCTGATGTGAATACATATACCGCCGATTGTGGTCCGTAATAATATCTCACATCAGTTGACAACGCTAACATTGATATTTCTTCACCTAACGTTGTAACAAACTTATCTTGGTCTTCATCAACAGCAAAAACGAATAAGATGTATGTGTTTTTTGTTTTCATAGTCTTTATTTTTAACAAATATATAAACTTTTATCCAATCCCCCAAACTATTGGGTCACAAAACTAACATTTTCTTCCTTCCTAATTTTAATTACATTGTCAGCCCAATTTGTTACTAGTGGATTATGTGTAATTACAAATATTTTTTCAAAATATTCCTTAATTTTTGTAAAAAACTCAGAAACCATGTCCATATTCTCATTTGATATTTTACCAAACACCTCATCAAAGACGATAATGTTTGGTTTTGGTAACGAACAAATCTTACTTAAAACAGCTCTTAATGATAATGACGCAATAGTTCGTTCATAACCAGAACCTGAAACCATATTCTTTTCAACCTGAGTATTGTTATCAATCATAACAAAATCCACTTCATTTTTATCGTTAATTCTAATCTCCAATCTGAAGTGAGAACTATCCTCAAGTAATCTTTGTAATTCAGAATTAATCAATGGCATCATGGTTCTCATAATCATTTTGGTTATACCATTCTTACCATAAATTTCTAAATATATTTTGTATACCTTTTCTTTTTCACTCTCCTCTTCAATTTTTTTAATCTTATCAAGGTTATTATTAATCTCTTGAGTTAGAGTTTCTATTTTGTAATTTCCTGTTGAAATGGTCTTTTCTGTTGCACTTTTTAATGTACTAAGTTCATCCATTCTCAAACTTGATTTCACCAATAAACCATCAATTCTCTCGTTATCCTTAATCTTATCCTGAATCTCGTTATATTTTTTAATCTTATCTCTCAGGTTATTAATTTTTAGGTCACAACTTTCAATATTAAGTTCATATTTTTCTTTGATAAGTTTGTTCTTTTCATACTCATCAAATTCTTTTTTTAACCTTACAAAAGTTTGTTCCATGCTTGATAAAACCTGCATTGTGGTCCAAATAGTATCTTTTTGCCCGATAAATCCGTCAAGTTCCGCAATTTTTGCATTGGTAATTGCCGCATTCATTAACTCAATACCACAATGTTCGCATTTAATTCCACCCTCAACTGAAGTTTTTAACTTCTCAACTTCTTCTATTTTGGTTTCAAGTTGAATTAACTCTTTATTAAGTTTAGCATATTCTTCCTTAACCTCATCATGCTTGTCCTCTTTATAAAACTCACTTGGTTCAACAACATTAAGTTCTTCAATTTGTTTGATAATACCCTCTTTTGTCTTTTCAAGTGTCTCAATCTCAGTTGTTACGGTTGTTGGTATTAATGAACTTATTTCAGTATCAATATCAGTATGTTTTTGTTTCAATAAATCATCACGATATTCTTGTCCTTTGATAATCCTGTTTTGGATATCAATCAATGTTGTATTAGCAGTTTCAATCTCAACTTTTAACTCATCAATTGATTTCTGTTTTTCCTCATTATCACTTTTAAGTTTTTCACTACTATAGACATTTGATATCATGGACTTGGAGAACTCTCCATAGATTTCTTTACCAATCTCTTCTTTTCTTTTTAAGAACTCAAGACCCATAAATCTTGATAGGACCTGACCTCTAGCCGTTGGTTTTGAGTCAATCAGGTCCTCCAAGTTTGTTGCGGTGGTAAGAATCGTCATTAAGAAATCTTCTTTTGTACCAATAGATGTCTTAATAAATTTTTCAGTTTCCCTTCTCTGTTCACCAGTGAAATTTTGTAAGCTACCATCAGATAATCTTTTGTAGAAATCCAACTCAGTTTTAACATTCCAATCACCACTCTTAGATTTTTTACGCTCAATGTTTCTTAGGATGATATATTCCTCACCATCTATTAATACCTCACCTTTAACCGCAACCTTGTTCTTATCTGTAAATCTATTAAAGATTTCTTCTGCTTTAGTTGTCTTCGTTGTTTCGTTAAAGAATAAGAATAATAATAAATCCACGGTAAGGACCGTCTTACCTCCAAAGTTAGGTGGATTTGATTCCACCACCGATATCCCACTACACTTATCAAAATCAATCTTTTGATTCTCACCATAAGAAAGGAAGTTTGAAAACTCAATATTCTTAATGAACCATCTTTTAAATGGTTGAGCCTCATCATCGTTCAATGACATTTTGTTGTCAACTGCGGAATCAATATCTAAAACTTTATCTAAATAATCATCTAAATTCTTGTTTTCTAGATATTGTTTAGCTAATTCTTGTTGATAATTTTTATCCAAGATATTGAATGAGATGTCAACATTATGGGTTGTTTCCTTATCAACTTTGGTTTTAGTAATTACATTAACATTAGTTGTTTCATATTTCTTTTGGAAATAGTGTCTAACACTTTTAATCTTCTCTTGTGTAAAGTTTTCAGCGTAGTCCTCCCATACCACTTGGACATATGGGTTATCTAAAGTTGTTAATGTTACTTCTTCTGTCATTTTTGTATAATTAAATTTTGGTGGTGGATTAAATAAATCCATAGTTTATTATCCTTCTTGGTCTGGTAATGTTTCATCAACGATTGTTGCATCTTCAACTTCTTCAGATTTTTCCATAACAGAAACACCATTCTCAATCATGTCAACAACTTCCGCACCTTCAATTTCATTAAAGTTTTTCGCCAACTCATCAAACTTCATTTTCATTAACTCGTTATAAGTTTTCTGAAATTGTTTTTTTTCAATAGCAATTCGTTGATTTCTTTTAACAACTTTTTTTCTGTGTTCTTTAGCTTTCTTTCCCATTTTTATTTTAAATTAACCATTAATAATTTCTTCACCATTCTCATCTTTAACAATATATGTTAACTCTTGTTTTTGATTTGACATTCTATTTTCCTCAAACCATTCTACAATTGCATTGATTGCCCATACAGCTCCTGATGAAAGTATACCATCAAAAAACCAAGAAATTTCATCAGCAATACCAAATAAAGAACTTACTGGTGAATATACACAAAATCCCAAAAAGAATCCACCCCATGTTGAGAAACACATTGGACAAGATATAATACCATGTAAAAATGTACCTAACTCACTAAATGGTGTTAGTTCATTCTCACCCCATTTTCTTAACCCATCCCTCAATCCTTGGAATATTGAGCCGTAAACCATAATGTTCATTAAACCATAACTTAAAATGAACCACGCTAATAATTGTACCATAACTTTATAAATTTTCGTTTATGTTTGAACCTTTCATATATACCGCACCTGTCGGATTTAATCTTGATTCTAATTGTTTAATAAGACCCTTCAAACCATCTATTTCGGTGTTCTTATCTTTCATTTCACTTCTTAACTTTTGTAATGTATCCTGAAGCATAATAACCTTATCATTTGGTTTTTCAACTTCCTTAATTACTTCCACCTCTTTGATAATTTCAACAGGTGGTTTGTCTAAAGCAATGTCTAAACTTCGTCTAAGTTCGTCTAATTTTTCATCCTTTTTAGACATTTCATTTTTTAACTCGGCAATAACTCCGCCAAGTTCATCTTCAGTTGTTTTGTCACTAATATACTCAACTTTTGTGACAACTTTTTCAACGGGTATTTCTTTAATAATTTCCTTCTCAATCACAACTTCAACAGGTACCTCAACAATCTTTTCTTTTTCAACAATAACTTCAACAGGTACCTCAACAATCCTATCAACAGGGACTTCCACTAGTTTTTCAACAATAACTTCTTTTATTAAGTCTTTTTCACCTTCATTAAGTGTTTTTCCCAAAAGTCCATACTTTTTTATGTCAAACCCTTGTTTGAAACACTGGGACACGAATAACTCAACATCATCAATATTATTTAATTTACAATAGTCAAGTATGTCTGAATTATATTTTGGATTAACATTATACATTACTTAAAACCTCATCACCATTAATGATATCCTCAAATGATTTTATCTTAAATGATAAGAAAGGTTTAGGATTTTCCAAATCAACAAATTCATATTTATCCTTTTCAACATCGTAAATTCCATATCCATGGTTCTTTATTGTTTCACCATAGTTTTGTTGAATGGTTGACCCTACCATGTATGCTTTCTTACCTCCTGGTATGTTGAATACTTGTCTTTTATGAATATCCCCACAAAGTACAATATCACAACCTGCAAACTTATCAGTTTCAAATCCTGTGTCAAATTTATACCCAATATCGGTCGTTAATCCTTGTACTGGTCCGTGGAACAAACCAATCTTAACTTGGTCTGACTTTTGAATGTCGGGTGGAATGTTGTGGTCCATCAAAGAATAAACACACCAATCAATATTTTGGTCTTCATATACACCTCTACTTTTTAAGTAAACAATGTTCTCATCTTGTAATGAATCAATAATAGGTGTTAGAGCGTCCAATCTTGACATGTTGTTTTCCAAAAAGTCGTGGTTACCAATAATAAGAATTGTTTTTGCAATCTTTGAGCATTCAGTTAAAGTCCAAGCAACAAACTCAATAAGTTCAGGTGTCATTTGATTTTTAGAATGAACCAAATCACCAGTAAAAACAATTCTATCAGGTTTGATTTCCTTAAATTGTTCAAACATATCCACCAATATCCCACGATATAAATCGTGGTCCCTGAAAAGTCGGATATGTAAGTCTGAAAAGTGTACTAATTTCTGTATCATTACATTACAATTTTTGGTGGTTTACCCAAGTCATCATATTCGTCGGGTTTAATAGTGATAGGTTCAAATATAGGTGCGGTTTTTCTACCTAAATGTTTAAATGTATCAAGGTCAATCTCATCTTTAACCTGACTCATCTTCTCAATAATTGGCGCTATATCTATATGTTTGTTCTCCAACTTCCCATATAGATATCCTTCCAACCAAATATAAAATTCCTTATGTGTCATACCCCCATATTATATAAATTAGCTAATATCAACCGAGCCATTTTAAATTCTTTAACCCTATTTAATTTTAGACCATAAGTGTGTGCAATCACAACTAAATATGGTTTGACATCACTATATTTCATTTTACCAATTTCCATTAATTATCAAATAATTTAAATTCTTCATTAACATGACCACAATCATCACATCTGTATGTTGGGAATGGTACTATAGTGTCTTCAGAACTACCAGTTAATAACGCCGCAACTTTTTTAATTAAAACCACTTCTTTAAAATAGGTACTACCACATTCCTCACAAACTACCGTAGGTTGTTTCTTTAAGTCAATTCTAGGTTGTATTAAATCTTCCATAATTAGTAATTTACTATTTCTTCTTCCTCATTTGTGTATTTTTGTTTAATCATTTCAGTATTAAACTGAAACTCGTCCGATAATGTACTTTCAGAACCCCCTTTAATGTTTTCTTCGTACATAATTTCGTTAAAATGTTCAACAATTTCTTCTTCAGTTTTCCCTTCAAGTTCAGGATAATCTTCTAAGTTAATTTCAATTGGTCCATAAGATTCGTAAACCTCATAGGTTTTGGTCATGTAAAGTTTCATTTTATTATATATTTGATGTTTATTTTTCCAACTTCTTTATCCCACGATGTGTTATACCACCATGCAATTGTAATTGTAGATTCCATAGTCTAATAATATTAAATTTGTTTTATTTTGTCAAATACTTTGACATATCCATATCAAGTATTGTGTTTAAAACTTGTTTGGGGACTCTATATTCCTCATATTCACCCTCATCACTTAAGTGAACAACAATACATCCATATATCTTAATGTTCTCGTATTTACTACCTTTCAACATATCTAAAAGTAATTTACCATAAAATGGTAATTGAGTGAAGTAGTGTCCAAGTGCGGTATCATCCAAGTTATTGAAGGGGTATTTCATCTTTTTGGTAAAGTGATTCGCTTCAAAGTTCTTCTTCTTATTTGTCTTCCAATCTGTTACCACAATACCTACCTCTGTTTTGTCTTTATTAAAGAACAACCACTTCTTATCAGGTTGTCCAACATATCCAAGTTCATTACTTCCTAACACAATTTCAGTATCCAATAGAACACCTTCTCTTTCTAACATCAATTCCAAATATCTACTACCCGCAGATATCATAGAATCCCCTTTTAATATCTGAGTAAAATCAACCTCAAATATTGGTTCCCTCACTTCTTTGTCCAAACCAAACATCTCAACTGACTTCTTCTCCAAAAAATAGTGGACTCTGGAACCCATATTTGTGGAATATGTACCAGCTTGGGACCATTCCTTCAATAACCTCTCTTTCTCAACAGGGTCTCCAGCGGCTTTCTTATCAGCAATTCCATCAGAGTCAAACTCAGTATAAAAAAGTTTCATAACTTTTGATACAGATGGCCAATCAGACCTTAACTCACCTTTCTTATCTAACATCGTATAAGTGTGTGTGTCCTCAACGAATGTTAATTGTAGTTCTTCTTGTTTCTTTTTGATTATTTCATTAATCTCATCTCTAATCTCGTATAAATTCATCGCATATTATAATAATATTCATTTATTTCCCCTCTTAAATCGGCAACATCCGAATCTCCCGTTAATTTTATAATCTTAACTCTACCATATAAATCACCACCATTTAAATTGTGGTATAACTTGGTGGCATCACTCCAAGCGTCACTATCCAAACATATTATGATGTTACCTTTGGCTTTATTATATATCGTTTCAAATAGTAAATCCGACATATGTTTACCAAGCATTGCAATACTATTGGGTAAGAACACCGAATCAAACGCGCCTTCAACCAAATAGATATCTTTGTTCCAATCAATTAGGTTTTCGTTAAAGATTATCTTATCTTTTTCAGCCTCTGGGTTCTTGTATTTAGCTTTGGTGTGGGGGTCCCAACTTCTCGCAATATAATAGTTCAATTCACCTTTCTTATCATATGACGGAACAACTATTCTACCTGAATGACTACCCTTATCACAAAACCCAATCCCATACTTTTCAATTATATCATTAGTAATACCTCTACTTTTAAGATAGTTATATGCCTGTTGATATATAGGGTATCTTGGGTTTGAATCCTTGAAGAGGGTGAAATTTGGTGGTAATGTTAATTTTTTAACTTTCTTTTCTTTGGGTTTATTTTCCTCTGGTTGGAGGATTTTATAAACCTTTTTTTGTTTACGATTACCATATTTATCAAACAACTTACCCAAAGGTCCGTGAGTCCCCTCGCTATCGCCGCAAGACCAACATTTATAAACATGTGAGAAATAATTAACCTCAAGATTACCCTTGTGTCTATCCTCATCACAAACAGGACAATCAAATGAGATTTGACCCCTATGTTCGTAGTGAAGTTTCTCATCACCCAAAATTTCTTTGAGCAATTCAACCAATATTTCTTTATCGTCTGACATTACACCTAAAATAAGAATAAATAATATATGAATCAACCTTCACAAGTTTTTGACCTCCTTTATATTTATTTTAAAAACAAAATAAATGCCGACGCAAATAACCATAAACACAATTTCGGGAGTTCAACCATACGATATATACATATGTGATGACCCAATCACAACTTGCATATATATAAGTACAATTTCAACTGTTCCTTATGTATTTAACGTACCTACATTATTGGATGGTCAATCATCATATAATTTAAAAATTGTGGATAATAACGGTTGCTCGGTTGAAGAAAATTTAATACCATAATGAGTTGTAATTGTTTATTAGTCAGAATTGACCCTAATGATATTAGTTCATCAACAGGTAATACCCTATACACCGATAATACCGTCTTTATTGATGGTTTTTTAGATTGTGAGTCAACCCCTGTTGTAAATGAATTTACAGATAGAGGGTATTACTGTTATTGTATGACAACTTCCGCAGATTGTAGTATTTGTGCGGGTGACGGATGGGTCGTTTATGACGAAACATCTTGCTACAGAGAAATTACAACAGCCGCAACACCTCCTGTATCACCATTATCGGCGGTTGCCACATCATTTTTTGTGTATTCACAATTTGGTAGTTATTTTTACCAACCAGGATTTTGTCAATGTGGTTCAGGTGCAACATATACTATAGTTACAGGTGTTGATTCGTGGGAAAATGTTGGTGACACTATTTCTGAAGGCCCTTTAAATAGATGTGCCATTTGGCCAACAACAGGTGGAAGTGCACCACCATTCAACAAATGGTTAGGATTTTCATCTTGTTTATCAGGGATTACTGAAACAAAAACATACTGGGTTGGAATTGGGGCTGATGATGATTTTAGACTTGTCTTAGATGGTAATCTTATTGTAGATACTTCTTTACCTCCTAATCCTTTCACAACGAGTAACGGTCAATCCTTTAAAAGATGGAACGTATACCCCGTTGAGATTGGTGCAGGTGACCATACTTTGGAGGTTTACGGATTAAATGCTGGTAGTCAAGGTGGTTTTGGATGTGAGATTTATGATGGTGATTTAGCAACATTAACTGGTTTAACGACTTATGCGGCATTAGAACCTTATATAATATTCACAACATCAGGCCAAACAGAATTTACTATAGTTCAAGACACATTAGGTAATTACGATTCATCAGGTTATACTTGTCCTTCAGGATATGTTTATTCTGAATGTAGTGGAACTTGTGTTTCATATGAATTCTGCGAAACACCAATGTCACCAACACTTTATTATTATCAAGATGATATAATAGTTTCAGGTGAAAGTGTTTTAAGTGAATTTGTTTTACAAGAAGAAAATTGTTCTGAAGAAAGTGATTGTTGTGGTGATATATGTAACACATCAGGTTATTGTGTTTCAAATACGGAAAATATATCATATGATGATAACTACATTGAGAGTGGTTTACATAACGGTAAACCTTATTGGGTTGGGGAATCTAATGGTTTATTTATTTATTATTCAACAGGTAACACTCAATGGTGTTTAGCGATGTCTTTAGACGGTCCTTGCTTTCTTTCAGGTAAATCACCTTGTGTTAGTGTTTGTCCTGATTTACTTTCAGAATATTTTTCTGAAGGAACTTGTTCAACCACAACTACAACAACGTCACCTTGTGATACTTTTGATTTTGAATCGTTATTTAATTGCGAGTTTGAGCCAACCCCTACCCCCACCCCAACTCAAACAACAACACCCACACCTACCCCAACACCAAGTCCAACAAATGTTTGTGGAGGTGTAAATGTTGGTGCAACTATTTTATCGTTTACGCCAACACCAAGCCCGACTCCTACAATAACACCAACACCTTCGGGTATTGTTGAAAGGCCGTGTCAATACTCTGGTGATGTAACATTTAATACGGTTAATGAAATGATTAATTGTCCTGTGAGTAAACAATTTCAAGATTGTTACAATGGAACAATGTATTATACCACTAATAACGTAACTATCCCATCAGGAGGGACTTTAGAACAATATCAAGTATTCTATTCAACTGTTGACGGATTAACTAAATGTATTTCATATGTTGGGATTACAACTCAAGTAATCGGGGTTAATAATATAATTTTAAATGTTGGTCCTTTAGGATTATCTAATTTAGGTGGTTGTGCTGTTTGTACAACTTTTTCTGAGTGTTATACTTATACTGTTAATACAACAAAAGGCAATTCTATCACATTTGAATATACTCCATGTTGTGGTGAATCATTACCGTCACCATATACTTTTGATGAAGGTTCAATTAGTTTTTGTTCAATTACATACCCTAACATAATTTTAGGTTCACCGATTATATCCGTTACAGCATCCTGTGAAAAGTGTCTCGCATAAACTTAGTTTTATTCAGATATAAAAAAGTGAATTAAATATTTATGTAATATAATGACTTCAATTGAAATAAGTAACATATCAGGTTTACCAAACCCATATCAGATTTACGTTTGTGACGTATTTGGTAATCAATGTGTTCTAATTGCAACAATTAATACTTTAGTACCTCCAAGTACAACATTTTTATTACCCAGTCAATTTGATAGCGCACCTGCAGTTGGTATTAAAATTATAACAAATGATGGTTGTGAACGATTTGAAATTGTTTATTGTATATCACTAATTACGACCCCAACCCCAACCCCAACTCCAACACCGACTCCAACACCGACTCCAACTTCAACTCCAACACCAACTAACACCCCAACTGAAACTCCAACTAACACCCCAACTGAAACTCCAACTAACACCCCAACTGAAACACCTACTAACACCCCAACTGAAACACCTACTAACACCCCAACTGAAACACCTACTAACACCCCAACTGAAACACCTACTAACACCCCAACAAAAACTGCAACAAATACACCAACTGAGACCCCTACTAACACTCCAACTGAGACGCCAACTAACACTCCAACTGAAACACCAACTAACACACCAACTGAAACTCCGACGAACACACCAACAAAAACTGCAACAAATACACCTACTGAAACACCAACGAACACACCTACTGAAACTCCGACGAATACACCTACTGAAACTCCTACTCAAACACCGACTAACACAATAACACCAACCAATACTGAGACCCCTACGAACACACCTACGAATACATTAACACCTACTAATACTGAGACTCCTACTCAAACACCGACTAACACAATTACACCAACTAATACAATAACTCCAACTAATACTGAAACACCTACTCAAACGCCAACTAATACCATTACCCCAACTCCGACTGAAACACCTACTAATACCCCAACTAATACCATTACCCCAACTAATACTGAAACTCCAACGAACACTCCAACGAACACATTAACACCAACCAATACTGAGACCCCTACGAACACCCCAACAAATACAATAACACCAACTAACACTGAAACTCCTACACCTACCCCAACTAACACGATAACCCCAACCAATACTGAGACCCCTACTCAAACGCCGACTAACACAATAACACCAACCAATACTGAGACCCCTACGAACACCCCTACGAACACAATAACACCAACCAATACTGAGACCCCTACGAACACCCCTACGAACACAATAACACCAACTAACACTGAAACTCCCACGAACACCCCTACGAACACAATAACACCAACTAACACTATTACCCCAACTAACACTATTACTCCAACTAACACTGAAACACCTACTCAAACACCAACTAACACAGTCACACCGACAAACACAATCACACCAACAAACACAGAGACACCTACTCAAACGCCAACTAATACCATAACCCCAACTAATACTGAAACACCTACTCAAACGCCAACTAACACGATAACCCCAACTAATACTGAGACCCCCACTCAAACACCAACTAATACACCTACGAATACTGTCACACCAACTAATACTTCAACTCAAACTCCAACAAATACACCTACAAATACTGTTACACCGACAATAACTTCAACACAAACTCCGACTAATACGTCCACTAACACAGGTACTCCAACAAATACACCTACAAACACATCAACAAATACACCAACTAATACGCCGACAAATACTATTACCCCAACAAACACATCAACTCAAACACCTACGAACACATCAACAAATACTCCAACGAATACCGTTACACCAACAAGAACTGCAACTAACACACCAACGAATACTCCAACTAATACTGTAACCCCAACAAACACTTCAACCCAAACTCCGACCAACACACCTACAAATACTCCAACGAATACTGTAACGCCAACTAATACTTCCACTCAAACTCCGACTAACACACCTACTAATACTCCAACAAGAACTGTTACACCTACTAACACTATAACACCTACTAATACATCAACTCAAACACCAACCAATACACCTACAAATACTGTAACATCTACTATCACCCCTACAAATACACCTACAAATACTTTAACACCAACCAACACTATTACTCAAACCCCTACGAACACACCTACAAACACAATTACACCTACAGGTACAATAACACAAACTCCAACCAATACACCGACTAATACTTTAACACCAACGAACACATTAACTCAGACACCAACAAACACTCCTACAAATACCGTAACTCCAACTATTACTTCAACTCAAACTCCGACTAACACACCAACAAGAACTGTTACACCTACTAATACTCCAACGAATACCTCAACTAATACTCCTACTAACACTATAACACCGACAAATACACCAACTAATACGCCAACAAACACGATAACAAATACTGTTACACCTACTAACACCTCAACAAATACACCAACAAATACCGCAACGAATACACCAACAAATACCGTTACTCCTACTAACACTCCTACTAACACTCCTACTAACACTCCTACGAATACCTCAACGAATACCCCTACAAGAACATCCACACCAACTAATACCCCTACAAGAACCGCAACGAATACACCAACTAATACCCCTACAAATACTGTAACACCAACTCAAACAAGTACTCAGACACCAACTCAAACAAATACTCAGACACCAACTAACACTTCAACTAATACTGTAACACCAACACCAACTCAATACCCATGTAATTGTATTGACTTTTTAGATACAACAATAGAGGGTTTTATCACATATAGTTATGTTGATTGTTCAAATGTTACCGTTACAGGTGTTACAAATCCAGGTAATGATTCATTTAGAGTTTGTGGTAGTAATCCTATTGTTAGTAGTCCTAAATTAGAATTCACTATAGGTGGATTTTGTTCTGGAGGTATATGTCCAACACCAACTCCAACACCAACACCAACTAATACTCCGACTAATACTCCGACTAATACAAATACTCCGACTAATACACCTACAAGAACATCTACACCAACTAACACTCCGACAAGAACCTCAACTAACACCCCGACCAATACGGTGACGCCAACAAGAACACCAACTAATACACCAACTCCTACCCAAACACCTACCCAAACACCTACTAACACTATAACAAACACACCTACAAGGACATCAACACCTACAAGGACATCAACAAACACACCTACAAGGACATCAACACCTACAAATACACCTACAAGAACATCAACACCTACAAACACACCTACATTAACTGAAACCCCTTCACAATTCTGTTTTTCATTCCCTTCAAATCAGACAAATATTATAATTAACGATAATACAACCGCATCAGTATACCCTATAACTTTTACAGTATCAGGTTTAGTTACACCAATTACAGATGTTAAATTTGTACTTAGTGGTTATTCTCACAATGCGGTTGGGGACGTTGGGATGGTTTTAGTTGCACCTGATAATTCAACTTATTCATTAATTGCGGGTAGAATAGGTGGTGTTACAACCGCAACTAATGTAACAGTTACATTAACGTCTTTCTCAACGCCTGATTGGAATGGATTTAGTTCAGGTACATTTGGTAATAACTCTACAATACAAAACTCAATGACGTTTAGTGCCCCTTGTCCAGTACCTCCTTTGGTGGCTCCTGGTAACTCACCTGAGTTTACTGTATTTGACGGAATACAACCACCAAATTCAAATGGTACTTGGTCATTATATATCCAAGATTTTGCGGTAGTAGATGCTGGTACGTTATCAAGCGCAACTTTAATAATCTGTACTGATGATGTAACTCCTACACCAACACCAAGTAACACTCAAACACCTACTAATACTGCAACACCTACAAGGACACCTACTAATACTGTAACACCTACAAGGACACCTACTAACACACCAACCAATACCTCAACAAATACACCTACAAGAACCGTTACACCAACCAATACCTCAACAAATACACCTACAAGAACCGTTACTCCAACAAATACTCCAACCAACACACCTACAAGAACTTCAACTAATACCCCAACTAATACTGTAACACCTACAAGGACACCTACTAACACACCAACCAATACCTCAACAAATACACCAACAAATACACCTACAAGAACCGTTACACCAACCAATACCTCAACAAATACACCTACAAGAACCGTTACTCCAACAAGAACACCAACAAATACACCTACAAGAACTTCAACTAATACCCCAACTAATACTGTAACACCAACAAATACACCTACCAACACACCTACCAACACACCTACAAGAACCGTTACTCCAACAAGAACACCATCCAATACACCTACAAGAACCGTTACTCCAACAAGAACACCTACTAATACACCAACAAGAACTCTTACTCCAACAAGAACACCAACAAATACACCTACAAGAACCGTTACTCCAACAAGAACACCAACACCAACACCAACTTGTAGTTGTCTTCAGTATGAATTGGTGTCAAACTCATTTCCTGCGAATACAACATTTACATTTACCCCTTGTTGTGATGAGGCCGCAACATCACCAATTATTATAAATAATTTTCAGAGTCCTGTATATGTATGTTCCAGTACTACCCCATCCCGTTCAGGTGCTGGGTCTGTAACAGCCGTGGGGTGTTGTCCAAGTTGTAATCTAACTCAGTCAGGATTAGTTTTATGGTATGATGCGGGTAATGAAAATTCTTATTCAGGGAGTACCAATTTACTTGATTTAACAACAAATAATAACGATACCGTCTTAAGTTCGGGTGTTACGTATTTTCCAAATATACCTCAAGTTTATGGTAGTTTACTTTTTGATGGTGCTGGTGATGATGGGTTAGATGGTAATAACGCATCAATACAATTATCAACGGGTTGTACTGTTGAGGCGTTTATTAGACCAACAGGGTTTACTAATAGCCCTAATATAATTTCAAAAGATAGTAATAACGGTTATAGATTGAGAATTAATACATCGGGAAATATTAATTTTATTGCTGATGGTTCGGCAATTAATTATACATCATCACCAACAGTATTAACCGCAAATACATGGGCTCACGTTGTTGCAACACACGGCCCAAGTGGTGGTAATTTATATCTTAACGGTACTTCAGTTGGTAGTAATGGGGACCCTTTTGGGACAGTTACAAACGTTTCTAGTTTACGGGTTGGTAGGTTCCAAGCAGGTTCGCCTCAAGAATATTTCCAAGGTTATATCGCTATTATTAGAATATATAACAGAGAATTAAGCTCTACTGAGGTCACCAATAATTTTAATTCAGAAAAAGATAGATTTGGTTTATGAGAAAGTATTTAATTATTTTAACATCAGAACTTAGCAAAGTTGATTTTAATCAAATTTTAGAAAGAAGTATTTCTGAATTGGGATTTAGTATTGACGGTACTAAAACTTTTATAAGATGGCAATCGGAAACTGACCCTACATTTCTTATTGATTTAAGTTATATGGAAGGTCCGTATAATAACTCAGAAATGATTACTATTTTATCAGGTCCAGAATGGTTTACTGAAAGTGTATAATTACCAAACTTCAAGTTGTTTCATATAACCAAGGACACAACAATAGGCATCTGTTTGGTCAAAATTTTCTTTTTTAAGGGTATTGTTCTTAGTATACAACCATTGAATTTGTGGTTCAAGTTTTGCAACTTTTTCCCATATAATCATTTTCTTATCAATATCTTTTGGTAAACCACCAAATAAAACATATTTCCCTTTATCATTTTGTTGGACTAGTTCAGGAAATGCAAACTTTCTTGAATTATACGTAGAAATAAACTCAGGTACAATCCCTAACATATCATATATTTCTTTACAAAGAAAACTATTAAATCTTAATAGGGTTTGGACCGTATTAATATTGTTTGAATTCAATAATGGTTCTTCTATAATGACTTTAACGATACCTAAATTTTTATATTCAAGTAATTTGGTTCTAAATATCTCGGCCTTTAATAATAGTTCTTTTATTTTACTATTCTCACCATTATCTTTTGATTTTGGTCTTGGCGATATGTGAGTCAATTCTAATAATTCTTGATTTTTTATATCAAATAACGCCCACCCTATGGTACGAGTTGAGATATCTAAACCCAAAACTTTTGGGCTTTCTTTTAAGGTTTTACTCATAATTTTAAAAATCAAATTTTATAACAAATTGCTGAATCCCTTGTCTTGGTGTTGGTGATTGCAATTTTGATATAATCATAAGCTCTTTTTTAGAATTATAAAGTCCAACTTCAGTTATGTAAGATGTTGTACCATTGACCCATCCAGGGTTTGAACTTGCTTGGAATTCGGCTTGACTTAAATTAATTTTGTACCTCATCTCATATATAGTTGCTTGAATATCCGTTTCAAGTGTTCCATAAAAATAAAACTCATCACCAAAATTAAGTTGGGTACCAGTATCACCAAGTGTTGTTAAATCAAGATAATCACTTAAATCATAAGTGGGGGCATTGTTATATAAATCATCAGTAATCACAAATGTTGTACCTGTCAATCCATCTTGAGTAATGTGACCATTAATTGTGGTTGCAGATAATAAATCGGTGAAATCAATAATTTTCCAATCCGTAGGGTCAGGTCTTCCATCACCAGTTACTTTTTGACAAATTATTTCAAATTTGGTTCCTAAATATCCTGTTGTAATATCACAATTCGTCGGACAAATGGTTGTTGTAGTTGTTGTATAGACACTTGTTGTGGTAGTTGTTGTAGATGGATTGTACGGTTGGTAATTTAAACACCCAAATTCACCTCCGAATCTCACCGCAACATTTTGTGATGAAATATCATTACAATTTAGATTAGGACCCTGTTGTTTAATGTAATAATTGCAATGTAATGAATTGGTAAATGACATATCATTACTTAATCTATAAGTAACATACATATATTCAGTATTACCCGTTAAAACTCCTTGGGTTGATTGACTTTCACTTCCACAAGTATTAGGTGTAACTAAAGATGTTTTAGGTGCTGGTAATGTCCAGTTTCTATTTGATTTATACGACATTGCAGCTATAATCTCCTCATCGTCTATAACCACAATTTTGTGGTCAGGAAATACTTTCCCAATTCTATTAGGTAATCCGTTACTATTAGGGTTAGTATCCCAAAGATGATAGTAACGAATACCAGGTAAATTCATATCAATGTTTTTCTTAGACTCAATATATTCTACTTGAAATAAATCAAACTCCTCAAATCCTGGAGGGTCCACATAAAAACATTGCCCTTGACAACAATCAGGGTTTTTATGCCACATTAACCAAGGTAAACACATTTTAAAATTTCTTGCTTGTCCTAAAGTATCTTCAGGTACATTCGGGTCTAATGGTTCTAATGCGAATTTTTCACCATAAACAAAATCAATAGTTTGATTAGTGTAATGAATAATAGCAATAGCCTTTTGTTCTTCAGGTGTTACCACAACCTTTTCATCAAATGAATTATAAAAATATACCGAATCAGTATCGGTCTGACCTGAACTTGATTGATACCCCAAATATTCTTTAGTTCCAATATAATCAACCGAACCAAAGTCACTAAATCCTTTATATACCGAATTATTAATACCAGCTAAAGTTTCTGACCAAGGAATATTCATATTCCATATCTTAACATCTAATTGGTCAGTATTACAAACTGATTCAAAATCAATCACATCAATTCCAAAATGTTGTAAGGGAGTTTCACTATCATAAAAAGGTACCATTGCTGGTGGGTATATTAAAGTTCGGGAATAACAATTCCCCAACAAATAAGTAAAGTCAGGTGTAGGTCTATCTAATGTGATTTGGTTATGACATACATCAATAATCCTATATGTTAATATTGGATAACAGCTATACATTGACATCGCACAATTAGGTACTTCTACAGGGGTCGGTGTTGGGAACACTGTTGTTGTAGTAGTAGTTGTTTCACAAGGTATTGTTGTCGTTGTCGTTGTGGTTGGTGGTATAGTGGTGGTTGTGGTTGTTGTGGTAGTTTCAGTGCCACACCCACAATCTTGTTTAGCCATACCATCATAATATATTGTAATAAAATCACCAACTTGAGGTAATCTACCTATATTTAGGTTACAACCAGAATAAATAATTTCAATGATATTTGACCCATTTAATGTAGTCATATCAACTATATAATTAGAGTTAATAGTATGACTATTATCAGTATAAGCACTCCAAGATGTAAAATCATTAACCGTAATTCCCGTAAAAAAACCTCTAGGCTCCGCCCTATTATATACAGGACTTACTACTGAATCCATATAAGGAATCCCATAAGTATTACCCGTAAAACCATCAACGTAGTAAGGATATTTAACATTTTGTTTGTTTGATTGAGGAACTCCACTTGAATTTTGAGCATTAAATGCTGGTTCCAATATCATCGTATTATATTGGTTATACGAACTTGGTAATACATCATATGACACCTCACTATCCCCAATTTGGAAATATGAAATATTAAAATTACCTTCGGATAACCTTTGTCTTCCCGTATCAGTTAACCTACTATTAATTAACGCTGATGTATTTTTTATTATATAACTCATATTTTATTTATAAATATCTTATTTTAAAAATTAGCAAGGTATTCCTATAACTGTTATATTATTGCTAGCGACGATAGTACCCAATGAATCCTTTATTTGTGGTGAATATAACCCATTACATATTCCTTGGAATATTGGGCTACTCACCCAAGTAACCCCCCCATCTATGGAGTATTGATAAGGTGGTACCCCTCCGCCACCAGTAATTGTGATAGAATTTAAACAACTGTAATCACAACCTTTATAATTAACACTTGCACTTATGGTTAAATTATCATTATTTTGACATTCACCTTCGTAAACAGTTACACTTCCATCAACACCTAATATGTTCCAACCACTTAATGGTGGGTATGCTGGGTTATTATTTATAACAACTAAATTAGTTAATGTGTCAACCAATTCCCATCTGTTGTCAACTGTATCCCATATTATAGAATATAACATATCATCTGAAATCCAAGTTGGGTATCCGTCATATAATCCATTAGGGTTAAAGTGAATTAGCAAGTTAACTTCAGTAACTTGTTTACCAACATAATCGTAATATGAAATAACCATACAAAAATCATAAGTTGGTTGAGATGTTGTTGTTGATGTTGTTGTGGTAGTAGTTGTCCCCTGAGTTGTTAGAACACAAGTTGTATTAATAATAAAATCACCATAATAATCAGTTATTGTTGCCGAATAAGACCCTTCCGACAGATTATCTATTGAAACTGTATTATTCCCATTTTCCCACACAATATTATATGGTGGTGTCCCTCCTGTTATAATTAAAGTTGCGGTACCGTTAGATGCTCTAGGTTTACTAGGATTAGTCACAACACATACCACACCCATAGGGAAAATGGTTATAGGTGAACATTCATTAACGTTTTCTGACATTACAGTTTTTTTTATATAAATAATGTGTTATTTGGTTTTTTTATTAATTAATGACTTCATAACTTCAATATATTTAATGGTTGAGCTATGTTTATCTATATAATTAAAATAGTTAGGATTTTCTTCAAGTTTTTGAAGTGGGTCCTGATTAATATAATCCCCTTTATAGAATTTTGTATTTCTTAAATCTTGAGTCACTCCAGCCATATGAAGTATTGGTTTTTTTTCATATAAATTAACAGTATCAGTCGCCCAAGAAAAATCTAAATCATTGGTAATGTTAGTTTCTTTACCAAAATACCATAAGTTCCATAATACTGACCACATCTCAGCGGTCCAAAACTGAATCTCACCAGGACTTATAGGGAATCTCTTTTGATAATTTAACATTTGGTCATATAATGGAACACAATCGTCATATATTTTTTTCCAAATTTCTGAATCAGTGTTTTTTATTATATATTGTCCTCCACCTGAATTAAGTTGATTACATTTAACACATTCAACGTCAATCCCAACAATATCAACCATTTCTTGAATTAACTGACCTTTTTCGGAATTTGGGTGTTGTTTCTCATACCGTTCACAACAATCCATAATATAATTGTACCCAATATAACCTACAGTATCGGAAAGATAAATTACATCATCTCCCATTAATTTATCAAAGTCGGGTAACTCTCTAAAAATAATGTCAGCATCATGCAGAAAAAAAGATTTACCATATTCAGGATATTCTTCTAGCCATTTATAAATTAAAAACGGTTTAATGTTAGGGATATAATGTTTTTTTTCTCTCTCATCAACATAATGATGAACATTTATACCCATATCTTTTAAACGTAATGATTCTTCACTAGGTTCTTTTTTTCCGTGAACCATCGCTAAAAGAACGTGAATGTTATTTGGATTTATACCCTTTTCAATAAAATTATGTACGTAGACTTTTATTTGCCAATGAAAATATGGAACATCAGGTTGTGCTGAAACAAATTTTAAATTATTAACCATATAGGAAATATAATTCAGAAGTTTTTCTTATCAACAATTTATTTTAAGTGATGTAATTAAAATTGACGTATGATGTACCTTCAAAAGTTTCACCCATTATTAATACCATTATGTTTTTAATACAACACATAAATTCCGCCTCCATTGTTTGATATTCTTCGGCTATCGTTAAATCAAAACTACCATCCCCATAATCCACAGTGTAATTATAAGAAACCATAGTACCTCCACTTGTTGGTAAATTAATACTTTCATTTTGAACCCCTGTTTGTGGTGAACATTGCATCATGTTAAAAAACACTTGGAATTTTTTATGGTAATCAATGAAACATCCCTCCCAAAAATCTTGGTATATTTTTTCTTGGTATACCTCACCACAAGTTTCACCTGAAGTACATGGTGTTGCAGCGTTTATAAATTGTTTTAATGCTTGGATGAATGCGTTTTTTGAATTATTAGCATATAAATATATATCCCCCCAAGTAGTACAATCAGACTCAGTAGTACCAGTCCCAATAATATTTCCGTTTAGATAATCACAAATATCCATATAAATTATATTTAACTATTATATTTAAAAATTTGGTATAATGGGATATGAAATGACGACCAAGTAAAAGACCTCCAAACCAACATAAGTTGGTTTAATGATAAAAGATAATAATCTCTTTGAGCTCTTTGTACCGCAGCACAATCTTCAATATCAGGATAACCTATTATTGGTGAACTTTCATTAATCCACGTATTTGTATTAGGGTCCCATTTATAAAAAACACCATCGTCTATAACAAAACAAAATTCACCAAAATTACCTGTTAATGGTAAATCACCATATGATTGGACTTCAGTTAACCATACGATATCAAAGTCATATTGAGGCCCAACTAAACCATTTTCCTCAAATATTTTTTTACAACTACATCCTTGTATTACCTTGAATTGCGTCCACCCAACATTTTCAGGCCCATTGTAAAAATAATCACCCTCGTATCTAGATGGTGGTAATACAACAGGAATGGATTGGGCATAACTAATTCTACCCACTGAAAGGGCTAAAAGATAATTATTTATATAAGACAAATAGGCATTTCTAGCATTTCTAAACTCAATTTGTTTACTCTCAATAACACCGCAATCAGGATAATTTGGTAACTCTTGACATCTAGTAGGTATAATATCCAAATTGTCTAATAAATCAATTCCAAATAAAGGCCATTTAATATCATAGATTACTTTAGTTTCTTCGGTTTCACAATACTCTTCAGTTATTTCACAATTAATAGGGGTAAATTCAGGTACGGGACAATAACAAGCGACACACGAAATATCGTAATGAATTATCATATTAATTATAATATTAGCATCATTTAATGAAATTTCGGAATTACAATCAGTTAAAATAGTCATTTGATTAGTTTCAATATCAAAAATAACAGAACCAATACCATCATACCCTAATATTAAACTTCCAATAACATCATTCCATTGTTGGGTAGTTGGGTAATCATTTAAAGTTTCTCCCGTAAAAAATGTTTGGGTTGTGGTAACTCCGCTAACTGTAACGGATGCTTCAAATATAGCCTGATTCAAAATACAATTTGTATCCCCCGAACTTAAACTATAAAACCCATCAAGTAACATCTGTTTAGGTCCTTTTAAAATTATTTCACCATAATTTAATAAGTCAGAATCACAAACGCTATAAACTTGATAAGATGATAATAAAACATTACCATTAACTATAACTTCCGTAGTTGACTCACACCCATTGTCATCAACAACAGTCAATGAGTAGGTTCCAGCACTTAACCCCGTTATAGTTGACCCTGTTTGTCCGCTAGCGTTTGGGCTCCAAGTTAATGTGAATGGTGGTTCTCCACTAGTTATTAACGCTGTTACTGAACCATTATTACCCCCTAAAGCATCGGTCGGTACTAAAATAAAATCAACATCACTTGATGTTGCCACATTTGCCGATATTGTTTGGGTACACCCATTATCATCCACAACATTTATACTATGTAATCCTGATGTTAGATTAGTAAAAGTTACCGAACTTAAAGGACTAATAACAATTTCACTACCATCTAAAGTATATGTGTAAGAAGGTGTTCCTCCTGAAACTTCAACAGTTATTATCCCATTATCATCACCACAAGTAGTACCTGTAACACTTGTTGACAAAATAAACGCATTATCATTCTCAATTGTGAAGGTATTACTATATTCACAAGGACCATCGTCAGATATTGTTAAAGTATATTCACCGTAGAATAAATTATTAAAGGTCCAAGTTGAACTATTTGTTGTTTGCGTTGTAGTTGGCCCACCTGTTTCACTTAAAGTGTAGTTGTAAGGTGGTGACCCTCCATTCAATACTATCGTGACATATCCAGATGCCCCACATACCGTTGGAGAATACGAAAACGATACAACCGAAAATCCTCCTGGAGTTGTGACCGTTATTGTTGCACTTGTAGTACAAAGTCCCGCATCAGTCACTAATATACTATAATTCCCACTAGATACATTAGTAAATGTGTATTCAGTGTCAAATGTAAAGTAATTACCTAATGTTGAGGCGGAGAAGTTATACGGTGAAGTACCGCCCGTAACAATAACAGTAATTTCACCATCCGAAGAATAACAAGATGGGTCTGTTGTTAAAATAGACGCAATACCTACACTAGGTACTTCTGAAACTGAAGTTACTTTATTAACCGCACACCCTGTACTATCAGTTACCGTAACATTATAAAACCCTGCGGTTAATCCACTAATACTTGATGTTGTTTGACCATTAGACCATAAATAAGTGTACGGAGGATTACCCGTTAACCCTGTTATAAATATTTTACCTGAATTAACCGCACATCCCGCATCATTAACAACATAAAAACCAAAATCTATGGTACTTGAGTCTTTAATTATAACAGATTCACTTTGACCTGTACAACCACCACCATCATTAGCAATTACATAATATGTACTTGCGGATAAATTAGTAAACTGATAAGAATTACCAGCGGTTGATGCTGACATTATAAAACCATAAACAGAATCATACAATGAAAAAGTTGCTGTCCCATAATACCCACTTGTAACAGCACTTAAAGAACCATTATTCTCACCACATAAAGTATCTTCAAACGATTCAATAGATACACAAGTCCCACTTGATATATAAACATTAACAGGAACTACTGTATTAGGTTCACAACTATCTATAATATTAAATGTGTAAGTCGCGGCAGATAATCCACTCTCACTATATGTTGTAACCCCAGGTCCTAAAGCAATTGTACCATAAGATGCAGGACTAATCCATTGTATTGTATAATCAGGTGCCGTACCAAGAATACTAAGTTCAAAAGTCCCAACATTTATATTAGAACAATCACCTGTTATATTTAAACTATATGATAAAGGACAAGACATTAATTACATAATATATTAAAATTTATTCCGACATTAATTTTTAAATTAACACCATCATCATCTTCAGAACAAATATTATTAAATACAACAACAGTATCTTCAGTTGTAAAATAATAATCATATCCATAGATTTTTAAAGATTCTAATGAATCAGTTAATCCTGATAACCAAGCCGTAGTTGTAGTCGGATAACTAATATTAGGTACTGTTAATCCCACCCCATTAAAGAATGGTGTTTGAACAATTACCACATCATTTATTCTAATATCAACAAACCAACTTGAGTTTAATGAATTTATTAAACAATCATTTAATGTATAACCGTTGGCGGTCAAATATTGATTTAATAAATAAGCCAAAACACCACTAAATTGTTGTATTTGTGGATTTGTATCCCAAGGATAAACAGGACATTCAGTAGATTGTACAGGACAATCAACAGGAAATATATTTGTCGTTAATTCACAAGGTTTACAAGGTACAGGAATGATTTCACATCCTCTTTGTCTTCTCCATACAAATTTTTGTCTATGGAAGATTGAATTCTCATATTTAACACCTGTATTCCATATGGTTGTCGCAGGTATCATTTGTTCAACAAGTCTAATCCAATAATCACCAAGACCATTGACATATTCTATCATTGTTTTGTATGAAAAATTATCGTTCTTTACACCAATTCTGCCTTCAGATTCTAAATACCTCCAAAAAATAGAACCTAATGTTGGGTAACCTCCAGTTCTAGTTGAGTTGAATTGTCTATCTCTAACATTAATGGTATTAGTCCAAAAAGTTTGAGCGAACTCAAAAAATGTTTGTATTTTTGGCTGTGGATTTATTTCGGTCCAATCAATACCTCCTTTATTAGGGTAAATGTTTATCGGTGAAACAGTGTAAAATTGCGTTGGTAATACCGTTTCACTTGTACCCGAAATGAATGACGGTACAACACTAAGTCCATATGAAATTTCACTAGGATTTGCATTTATATTTGTAAACGTACTGGTCAATGTTAACCCACTATAATCATCAGGTAATATTACATTAGTAACACCTGTTGTACTACCCGCCGAAATTGTTATACCTGTAGTTACACTTACGTCACCACTTATTGTACCTAAAACATTTGTAAAATTAAATGTTATATCAAACAATGGTGGTATGATAGTAGAAGCACTATAAGTTATATCAACAGAACCTGGTTGGTATATTGAGCTAATACTGTAAAATTGACTAATTTGTGGTACATAATTTAACCCTTCATTAGGTATTGGGAAATTATATTGTCTTGACATATACCATATGTCGTATGCGATTCCTTGGGCAGGATTTAAAAATAAATCAACGTTTTTAACATTTAATACTAACTTATCATCACTAGTAAAATATCTTGCATTATAATTACCATCTAAATTACTTCTTAAACCAATTTCTCTATCAGTCCAACTTTTATTATTATCAATAGTTGGTCTTAATCTAAACCCGATATCCATGAACGGAAACTCACGGAATCTATTTAAATAAACTTGTCCATATGAATACGGTTCTAAAACCGTTTGGTAATTAGGGTTGGACCCAGTAAACACGCTATTAGTTAAATCAACTTGTTCTAACGCCCTGTGTTGAGGTGTTTGTTCAAACCATCCACTACCTATTTGGAAAAAATAATCTTCCGTATCTTCAGGTGCCGATGGGAAACCGTTATCATCTATCGGATATTCTTCTCTACCAATATTAACATCTTGCAACGTGACTTGAGTTGTGAACCCTGTATACGTAACCCCCATTATAGAGTACAAATAACTTGGGTCTAATGCTGGCGTATTTTGAACATACGTACCTCCCGATATTTGAGCATAGTATGAATCAAACTGAGTCATATTAATTTTTTGGTCTGCTAAATACACATACTCATTAAATTCAACCAACGCTTCAGGTGCACCAATTAGTGTTAATAAAGTTTCAATTGATTTTCTAGTACCTTTGGATTTAAATAGGTAAGCCGAATTTAAAACTAAGTTTCTATAATATTGATAGTTTAATTCATCAGGTGTCATTACACTATCAACACCACTAAATGCCGACTTATCAGTATTTTTTTGACCAAAAACAGAATTTAATAATTCCTCATTAGATATTGGTGAGATATTTGTTCTCCATCCTAATGTTTGTGCTAAATTTTTTAAAAGTTGTGACGGTATGTCATTACCAACATTGTAATTAACAGAATTAATATATGCTAACGCATCAATAAACTTTTTTGTTTCATCAAAACTTCTACCATAAATTTGTAGTACTTTCTCAACTTTTCTACCAATGGTATCAAACTCATTGAAGGCCCCTGTGGTTAAGAACCGTGAAATTAAATTTGTCTTATATTCGTCAAATGATATACTTACCTCGTTTAATTTATTTAAGTAATTAGTGAATGCCCCCGTTATGATATCTAAGTTCCACTTACCTAATAAAGGCCAAGTTAAATTTTGATACTCGGTATAATATGTTCCATCATCACCTACTTTAGGTATCTTGAATGTTGCAGTATATTTTGGGTTTACATTTCTATTCAGTAAAAAATCTTCAACCTCATCTAACGATTCATTTAAAACTTTATTAACTTCTAAATCATTAGGTCTAATAATTAAAGTTTGATTGGTGGTTGATTCACCCGAAAATGGGTTACCCTCAACAACAATAGTTAATATCCCAGATGTCAATGATGTTGTTGATACAATTCTTTTTACGGAATACCCGTTATCGTTAAGATACAATGAATACTTACCATATTGAGTTGTCATATTCCTTAACTCGGAAACTTCAACTTCATTTAGTTCCATATTCCTTGTGGCGTTAACACTAAAATCAACACCAAATGGGTTACTTATTTTTGAAATTGATAAATCAAAACTAGTTTCATCAAATTGAGGGTTATATATTATATTAGTAGCACTTGGTCCTGTAGTATAATCTTTACCTAAAAAATTAGACTCTATAGCTCCAGGGAAATAATTAATGATTTTTTCCACAGAAACTGACATTCTTTTAACCATTGACCCATATAGTGTGAAATTAGTAATCTGAGATAAATCAAAATTTGGATATACTTTAAAATTGTTTTCAAATAAAGCTTTAGATTCATCAATACTATTCACACCTAACCCTTCTAAATTGATGGGGTTGGAGAAAACTCCTGTGTTAAAATTTCTATTAACTTTTTCCGTAACCGATGTTGTGAACTCAAAATTACCTTGAGTTAACCCACCACCTTGCACTAACTGAAATCCAACTAATTCATCGGAAAATGTTCCCGCTCCTGACGCTTTTTGTGGTGGGCAAGTATATTTTTTAATCGCCATTATTCAGTTATATTTGTAAAGTTTTTACTAAAATCAATGTTATTACCTCTATCTTCTCTAACTTCATACAATAGGTTATTAAATTGGTCTCTAATTTCATAAAGATTGTATTGTTTGTAGATATTGTTATTACTGTCGTAAACAGTGTAAATCCCGTCATCCATTGACTTAGTTTGGTTACCATAAAGAGCAATTGCCAATGTTGAGAAATCGTGTTCCGCCAATTCAATGTCTAAAGTTATTGGATTAAAAAATGTATTAGTTATAATAATATCTTGGTCAGGTTGCCCAATGTATGGAGTGGCATTTGGTTTATTTGTGGGTGCCGATGATGGTGATAAAGTGCAAAATATTAAATTAGTATTACTATCGGTATATCTGTATCGTATCGCTTTTTGTGATGTATTTGTTAAATTTTGAACCACAGGCTCACAAAAGAATGATGAGGTAATTAATCTAAAAAAATTAGGTACTTTTGTACCATCAGAATTTAAATACTCAACTCTAAAACCAACTAATCCTTGATTAACAAATTTATTTCTATAGTTAGTTGGAACCGCATTTAAATCAATTACTATACCTTTAACATTAGGTAGTGCGGATAAAACACCACAATCCAAAATTGTAGTTCTAATTTGAGCAGGTCTTATATAAAGGGTATATATACCTATTCTATTAAAGACATCGGAAGGTAATGTTAAATTATATAAACCCCCTAACAATTCAACATTAGCATTACCACCAGTGTCAGCATTATTAAAATACGGTTTAAGTATTGATGGTGCATCCAATTTTGTTAATAGAAAATTGTTTGTCTCATCTCTAGATGGGGTATAATTTAAAATTATCTCAACATCTTCAGGTGAAACATCTGCGGGTCTTATAGTACCGTAAACGCCAGTTGCCATTTTATTTAGTTATTAATTTATTATTTTTATTTAATATTTTACAATATTGAAGAACTTATATCCGTAATTAGTAAGTTCACCAATATTATCAACTTCATTTAATCTTTGTACTCTTTCGTAAGCACTTACTTTTCCTCTATCAATAAATACATCAGTTTGTACTTCTGCTTCATCAATAACGTTTAATAATACTTCATTTTTTGTTAATGCTGAACAAACTAACATATCTGATGTTATTCCCGATGTTTGAACAATGAATATTGTAGTTCCATCGTTATAATCATAATAGTCAATGTCATTAATTGTATAGGCGGTGTAAGTATTTGATGGGTCAGGTCCCCAATATGTCCCAATATTTCCAGATGTTCCCGTTACTTGGACCCCTAATTTAAAATTACCCCCAAATAAATTATATTTGGGTCCATAAACTTGTAACCCATTAACATTTGATGTTGTGTAACCTGTAACTGTTATTGGTGTTGCCGAAAAATTATAAACGTCTAAGTCACAATTAGAATCACCACTAAAAATATAATCATACATAATTGGAGTTGCGGACCAATTTCCACCTGCAGGAACAAAATAAGCAGTCCCGTTTGGATTTGTGATTGTTACATTTGTATAAGGTACTGTAATATCTTTTTTCACAATGTTATATCCCCAAGGACTCATACCTGACATAGATATAGTATAATCTCCACTTTGGACATACGTATGTGATTGGAAAAATGGTGCAGTAAAACTAACCGTTTGAGCTGGTGTTCCATCACCCCAATCTACTTTATAATCGGAAAACTGTAAGTAATTTAATGAGTTAATATCAGATGTATTATAAAAATAATACTCATATGGATTTAGAGTTGTTGATGAAAATAAAAAATTAGTCATTACATCTTTCTGTAAAACAGCTCCATCAAACGTTGAATAATACCCAATATCTATACAAGTTTCAGATAAAAATATTGGGATGGTTAACCCTGTTAATAATGAAGTTCCATTTGTACCTCCTGAAAGTATTTCAGTCATTGACGAATACACATAGGTTTGACCTGTGTAATACTTAGTTACAGCACTTGTGAAAATGTCACAACAAATCTCAATATCAAATTCTTCATTATAAGAGTCACCAGTAAAATTAACTAAGAATATATCTCCATTAATTACTTCAGGGGATATTCTTATATTATATATTCTATCATCCATTATGGGTTAACATATTCATACCATTTTATTGGGTTACCAACACCCACTCTAGTTCCTAAATAATCATAAATCATATACGTTTTAGTATTATAATTTAGGACTACTTTATTATAGAAATAATCATCATTATTAAATACAAATTTATTAGGTAGTGAAGATTGTGGAACTGTCATCATTCTTACATAAACACCTTGCTTAGCATCAAAAAATTTAACACTCATATAAAAAGTATCTAAATCCACAAATGTTTTTGATTTTAACCAATAAATAAAAAACCCTTCTTTTTTTGACGGTTTACTTGGTGATGGTATATAATCTAATAAGAATTTAGGTTTATCAACATTAACATTTGTTAGTGTTGGTGATATATTTATTTTTTCAAAAATACCATTATAAGCAGGTAAAATTATTGTGAAGCAATTAACTTGTTTTACACTATCGGTCGTATCATAAAAATCTAATTTGAAGAATGATTTAATAAAAGGTTTTGCTTTGTAATATAACTCTTGACCTGTAAATCCTTCAGATATATAACTATTTCCCCAATCAGTTATTGTTGATGCGGTAACGTTTGATGGGACTCCAGAATAAAAATAAAACTCATAATCTATCAAAGTTATTTCTTTATTAGTATAAGAGTCATGAGCAAACCTTAAAACCTCAAAGTCTTCAGGTAAACCCGCAATAACTCTTAATACATCTTCTTGATATACATCAATACTATCGTCTCTCCCTAAAAAATCCCATTGGATTTCTATGGGAATAGATATACTTTGATTAGTCCCTGGTACAGTAAATTTATATTTATTATTCACAATCGTCAACAGTTGGTTCCGCAACTACGGTATTATTTGTTATCCCATAATCATAAGTATCCCCTTCACTAATTAATCTGAAAATAATATCTCTATATGGGTAGTGGGCGTTATTTAAATATGGATAATTAACCCCAACATTTTCAGTGTCAATAAACCCATATGGGTATAAATCCCTCCAAATAAATTGGTTAACTGTCGTAGAGTAATAAGCATAATCAGGTATACCTACAACATTTTGGCTATCAGCTTCTTCAAGATAATTAGAGAACGCCCTTATTTTTAAAGGATAGTGTGGCTTATAATAGTAACCACGACAATTATCACCAAATGGGTTTGAGTCAGGAGTTAGTCCAATATTAAAATAATAAGGATTAAACCTAAATTTATGATATAAATCAGAAATAACTCTTTCAGTTTGTTCCGAGTTATTCCACTCACAGTAATCTCCTAAAACTATATCTCCCTTTTGTACTGGTCTTATATATGTAAATGGTTTTCCAGGTATTCCTAATGTAGTTGTATAATTTAAAACCGAAAATCCCGCATCTGAATTCGTGTTAGAATTAGCCCACCAATTATTAGGTGCGTTAGGGTTGGTACTTAATGGTTGTATATTAAATTCCCATCCTTGTTTTAATCCATAATAACCACCACCAGGTCTTAACAAACCAAAAGTCCAACCCATATAACCTTTCCACACTATAGTGTAAAATAATTCACTTAAGGGTCTATTTTGATTATCTCTTAATGATGAAATGTCAATGTCTTCATTAAATGAGGCCGTATACACAGTATTACCATTTTTTAATGATATTCTACTTTGTTTATTTGGTGTATAGGTTGCCCTTTCATTCTTTTTTTGTTGTTTAAATATCTGTTGCTCAAATCCTGATTTACCTAATACTAAATCATCACTTTCAGTTAAAATTTTATGTCTTCTAACATAATATTCCGAAATAGTATCACCACTATTATTAATATCAATTATTCTTTTAAAAGTACCCGTCACACCACTTACAAATGTGGTACCTGTAAATCCAATATCATAAATATTAAAAATATATTCATCAGTCCCATAGTATGGGTCACCTAACGAATATACTTGGAACGTATCTTGACCTAAATAATCAATACTTAATTTAACATATTCCCCAACTGAAAGTCCGTGAGTTATAGGGCACCTAAATGAAATAACTGTCTGATTTTGGTCCATGGTTCTATAAACAACAAATGGTATTCCATCAGATGCCACCCAATTTAAAGTAGTGTTAGAATCTTTATCAAATGCGGACATTTGTTTATTTTTAATGTTATCATACGCATAACTCATGTTAATGGACCAATTATATGTGTCAGCACTTTTATTAATAAAAAATTTATGTATGTTATTGGTAACATCAGGAGAAGTATAACCTGAGATATCATTATCAATCCTCATAAAATCAAATTCATAATATTGAGGATATCCCGAATAAAGACTTATTGAGCTTAATGTACAAATATTCGTAACTAATGATTGTACATTTTCATAATACAATGATGATTTATATGGATAATATGATGTAACACCAGAATATTTGTTATCAAACAATAATGATAATTTAGCAATAGGTCTGAATATTGTTGACCTTTGTCTTTCGTCGTCATATAACTGCTGTAAATCAAAATTGATAGTTCTATCAAATTCAATATTTTCTTTAACCGTCTGTACTAACGGTACTTGAAATAATAAGTTGCTATTAGGTGCTGACTTGTACCTTAAAGACCCCAATACTACTCTATCTTCTATTCTACTACTCATTAATATGTTATATCATCAAAATCTACCCAAGATTCTGCAAATTTATCAAAGGCCGTTCTACCTTGTCTTAAACCAAAATAAAAATAAAAAGGAGCTCCCATTAAAATTGATTGTTGAGGTGCCGTTGGTTTGTACCAATAAGAGACATCAGCGTCAATGTTACCTGAAGAATTCACCGCATATATATATCCTTTAAAATAATCAGTTTGGTTAAAATTATTAGGTCTAAAATATCTAGACGATTGTAATAATCTATCTAAGTCTTGATATCTGTGAGAAAATAATTCAGTTGAAAAATTTAAATTGGTATCCCAATTATTTATTTGTCCTCCAAATATTGTTGGTTTATTCGCAATAGACCACATGTAGAATGGTACTCTTTGACTAAAAACAGGAATGTCTTCAAGAGCACAATTTATTGTACTAAAAGGACCTATACCCGAATAAATATTTCTTTTAGGTGTGATATAATCTCTAGCCTGCAAATTAGATTTAAAGAACACACCAATAACATTATTAACTCCAAAAATTTGAGAATATGAATAAATATCATTACCACCATAATACCCTTGTTCAAACGGATACACCCCAAACTGAGAGTTAGTGGCTATTAATTGAGCATAATCACCGTCAACAAAATCATTATCCCTTTTAAAATAAGACAATACACCACCAAAATTAAGTGTATTAACTAATCTAGCTACAACTAACAAAGTTAATAAATCGCTAATATCATTAAATGTTGTGGGTGATAATCTATTTAAAATATAACCGTCATACTCATTTGTAATTGATACTTCTTGTAAATATTTTTGTTTAGGTCCTAAATCCATAATTGTGGTAGGGAACATCATATTAACAACGTTACCTTTGTATTCATTATAGTCAGGTGCCTCTCTACCTATAAACTTATTAGTGTAAGTGTATGGTGCACTTCTATAAAAGAAATTATTATTAGTTTGGTCTAAGTATATTACATCAGTACAATAAACAGCGTATGGGTCATTATTATTATCAAAAAATGTATTATTTTTAAACGGGAAGTGATATAAAACACCATTCACCCAATTGTTTGTGAATACATGACCAAATACGTTTTGACATACACCATACATAGTTGTATTTCTAGCAAACCATTCAACCATATAAAATAAATCTATAGGTAATGAAAGCAAAGGTGTTCTAAGGAAAACATAACAACCATCTTCCATAGTTGGTTGCCCTAATGTGGTATAACAATTATCACCAGGAGGTGCTATGGTTATTTGACCATCACTCTCACTATAACAACCTAAAGGAACCATATTTTCACATTCAAAAGAACCTAAAATATCATTACCAACAATATTACCCCACCCATCATCAGATAAATCTTGACCACCACCATCAGTATATAGTGAATTAGTAATATCAAAAGTGGTTAACACACCACCAGAATCAAAACCATAAACAACCAAACTACCATTTTCAAAAAGAACATATTGATTTGTTAAATTACTTTGAGTTGTTGTAGAAGAGGGTAATCTGTCAGACCTCATAACCATCTGTCTACCAGATGGTCCTAATGTAAAACTAGTTGTTAATGTTGTTGGGTATATTGTTGAGTATACTTGTGAGGTTGATGTTGGGTTTGCCACAGGTATTAATGGGATTGTAGCGTCTAAATAAAGTAGTGAGCCACCCTCAACTTGTTCATTAATTAGGTATCCTCTGTTCTGAACAACTGATGAGTTAAATGTCGGTGTAAACCCTGTACAAGATGGTCCAAGTATTGTTGAGTTATTCCATTCTTTAGTCATTTCATTTAATGGATTAACACTTAACCCATTATTAGGTGAAATTAATGTTGAGTTTGTTGGTGTTAATGGTTGAGACGCTTCATCAAGGTTTGAATAATACTTAGTCATCGTACTTGTAAATGCACTGAACTGTCCTCCAGGTAAAAATTGGTAAGAGTCATAAAATAATTTTTGTCCTGAGTATGCGTCGGTTGCATAACTATTAGATATAATCAACGGTGAATCGTGTTTAACATTCCTTAATTTACCTTGTATTGGTATATTAAGATAGAAGTCACCCTCAACAATAGAACTCGCATTTCCAAATGACGAATAACCATAAAGTTTACTTAAATCATATCTACATTTTGTTTTAGTTGTATTTGGGTCAACTCCTCTAACTAAAAATATAATATTTTGTTCATTATACCCCGAATAACAAGATACAGGTGACAAAGTATCGGGAATCATACAATTATCATCATCAATTGTTAAATAATACGCAGGGTTCTTAATAAAACGTTCAGGTAATGAATCAGGTAATAAATTGGTAGAATCCGTAATAAAGTTGGATACTTTTTTTATTTGTAAAACTTGGAAATACTCAATATCCATAGGATATTTAGCATATAACACATCTTCAGTAAATGCGGTTAATGTATAGGTTACCGATAAATTACCAGTGTTTGAGGGTGATGCGTATTCAACAACTCTATTATATTGATTAATATTTGAAAATGCTGTAGGGGTACCTATCGTTGTTCCTGTTATCGCATTATTACTATAAATATTTAAAGTTGAACCCGTTAAATTTGGGTCATTAGATATTGTAGGGTTATTAAATGTTAATACTTTTCCTACTTGGAACTTGCTGATGTTTTTATCATCTACAACTAAACAAACCACATTATCTAAATGCCAAGTAGTGTTGGGGTTATTGATATTAGTATCAAAGGTTACTTTAATTTGATTAACCCCTCCACCTGGTGATATCGTTGGGTCAAAATATTTACCCTTAGTATTAAATAAATTCATTCTATTCGCCAAAGTTAAACTTGAACTAAATAAGTATGATGGTGGTATAGTAACTAAATTAATTAACCCTTGTGATTTATTTGTAATTGAGGTATCTGAAAGTCCTGCCAAAATTTGGCCAGTTTTATTTTCATAAGGAGAATTACAATTATATTGACCCGCATCATAAAAACTACTAAGAACACCTGCACTACCTAAACTAGCATTAGTCTCATTAAGAGAATCTACCGTAGGATTTGAGGGTGGTGTTGATGGCTCTGAACTAACGTCAGGATTTTTATCACAACGTTCACAATCAGGATAAGTTAAAAGACAAAATCTCATTTTAAATGAATAACATAAATCACCCAAGGAATTACCCGCTTCAATCAAAGCATTTCCAGCATTCTTTATTTTATCAGCAAAATCACCAGCACCTGGTATTAAACCAATAGCCAACCCAATTAGATAGATAATACCACCAATAACAACAAAAACTGTTGCAATAATAGCTAGTACAAAACAAGCAATAAACGCTAAAACATGCATTACAATTAACATAATCAACATAAATGGTAATAAAAACCCCATCATAATTGAGTATAATGTAAAATTAGCATTAGGGTCATATTGAGCGTCATTGGTTGGAAATCTAACTACCTCCGAATCACATTTATCGTCAGTTATTTGTTTAATAGCTATAAATCGTTTTTTAGATTTACCTTTTCTATATTCAGTTATATGACTTGATACGGTATATACTTTATTATACCTCATCTCATAAAACTTATCCTCACAATTAATCGCATCATTAATCATTTGTTGACCAAATGCTGTCATATTATCTCCGTAATCATCCCAATTTGTGGTAAATGCGTATGACCTTTGGACATCCGAGGCGTTTGGTGTTGTAATATAACTTGTCCACCCGTATTCTCGTATATTAGGTACTAAAAAATACCCTCTTTTTATTGAAACGTCTAAGGATGGTGGCTGATTATATTTAACTTTAAATCTATATTTTCCTTTAGTAGGTACACCTACATTCACATCGTCAGATAATACTTGTTCACCAAATTCATTTGTTGTAACATAATTAAGATTCATTGGTACGTTCACAACCCAAGCACCATTTTCGTCTATAACTTGACCACCATTTTCTAATTCAAATTCCTCTAATAAAGGTCTACCCTGATTATCAACATTAATCGTTTGTCTGATACTTTTAATTTGACCAGGACCTGTTATTAGAGAACATTGATTCCCCATTTTTTTATTAACTTTGCACCCCGTTTTAATTGCGGACATATCAACATCAGAAATTACTGAACCCATAAAAATAGCCGATGGTGTTATTTGTACATTAGTTTCCCTAGTTATATCAAAATCAGTTCTAGTTATACCTATATTACATATTTCAGGCTCCCCCCATAATGGCTCTACTTGAATGTTTCGTGAAAATGAAACTATCTGAGGTAGTGAATTTAAATTGGTTGACGCTTTAAAATTAAATCCATCAACCATTGCCTCAGTAGTAACCCCCATGTCTATTAAATCTTTTGGTGATAGAGAAAACTCACCAATATCGGACAAATCAATATCAACAAAAATAGTTTGTTCACCAGTGGGAACACCGAATATCATAAAGTCACCACTATCATTAGTTGTTGTGGTGTACTTATAATATTTGTCATAAACTTCAATTAATGTTTGGTCTAAAATAACATCATCCCTTTCAAAAAATGTTCCTGTAGGTACGTGTCCGTTATATGATGGTATATATGGTAATAAATTATATCTATACCCATCTTCATTTTGGTCTGTAACAGTTTTATATGGGTAAATTTCTGATATTATTGGATTTGTTGAATCCTCTTCGCTTAAAGGAATAAAAACAGATAACTTCGCATTAGGAATTCCAAGACCATTATTAACGCTAATACGACCAATAACCACACCATAATCTGAGCACTGTCTTGTGTAGATTTGGTCTTTTAATATTTTAAGAGATAATATCTCAAGATACTCAAATTCTTGGTCTATTAATACTTTAATTGATTTATCTACCCCAGGTGTTGTTCTTATCCTATAAGAATTTGACATAATAATCTTTTAACATAAATAGTTTATATACTATTTTTAAAAATAGATGATTATGAATAAAAATAAATTATCAACTGAAATTAACGGTAGATAGATTTTTAACTCTAACATTAATGTCTTTATTTGCGTACCTGATTTGGTAAGTTTGATTGGGTTCCGCAAATATTGTGTCATCAATTAATTCAATCTCTTTAGTTGTGCTATCAATATATCTTTGGGATGTTTGGGATGATGAATATTGTCCACCAACCTTATTAAAGACTTTAATGTCAGATACACTAATAACCCCATTTTGATTTTGAATCTCTTTTCTAATTTCAGATATATTAACATTTTGACCCATTTGTAAATTAATTGGGTCAAAATAATCAGAAACTAAATTAATTATTTGTGAAATAACGGCTCCCTGAGTCTGACTGTTATCCAACACCACATCAATGTTTAAAGCTAAATCAATAACATTAGCAGATTCAACAGAAATATAGTCATTAATCATTCTATAATTTGAAAGGTAATTGGCAACATTATTTTTTAACGTATTTGATAGGATTTCAGTCAGACTACCTGACTCATCATACGCCAACATTTGTATTTTTATTTTATTATTTTCTTCTGTGATGGCAACTTTAGCAGGTGCCCCAAACTGTGAAGGCATTGTTCTAATTAATGAATCATAATCGTTAACCGTTACGGCTCTTTTTTGAGATGAAAAGTTAAATCCGACCAAATTTCTAACCTCCTCCATTGTTGGGAAATTAGCGCCTCCAATTGCAGCAGTAACATTAGTACAACTTAGTGAATTAACTACCGTAGTATTAAATGATTGTGAAGGTCCATTTACAAAGAAAGAAACAGTTCCAATTTGAGTAATAACATTAACACCTAAATTACTACCAGTTCCACCACCAACTCTATATTGTATAAACAAAGTTGAGTTACCTTTTAAAGTACTTCCTAACGCTAAATTATTAGAATACTTATATAAGTCTAATTTAAATCCATTTCTAGCAAATTCTCTTAATTGTTCATCCGCCGATTGACTACCTCCACCAAATGTCATTTTTAAGAAACCTTCAGGTGTATATTCTGTAATAAATTTAGTACTTGTTTGTATGTATTTACCAACCTTTATACCAGGTTTATCAGATACTTTAGTGGGGTCTTCAACAAAAACTCTATCTTCAGCTAATGCACTAACCTCATACCATCTATTATCTAACCCTAAAAATTCTTGTGGTGTTGGTACATTAGTATATTGAGTTCCGTCTTTTAATAGAACACTTGTAATACCTAAAACATTTTTTTCAGGTAAAAATAACTCATAAAATGGTTTTACATCATTTGCCGTTATTACTTTTTTGAATACTTTTGTGGTTCCATTAACAACGGTTTCTCGTTTAACAATAGTGTAATTTTCTAACTTGTTATCTGAATTAAAATTAGGTATCTTTAATCTATTAGGATAACCTTCGGAATTAGTAGGTGACGCAAAATCAATATCATATACAGTTTCAAATGACTGCCCCGCACCATTAACTTGTGACCCTCTTCTTAATATACCACAATATCTTAAATCTTCTTTATCACCTAATGCTGGTACCGTAATTGAGAAATCAACTAATGCAACAGAAGGTCTTTGACCTGGTATTTTTAAACCATAAGTTCTTGCAATATTAAAGATTGATGATGGTTGTTGTGCGTATTGTAATACCGTCTCCTGAATACTTCTGTCAATATTAAATTGTAGGTTGTCAGTAACAGCCGCATTTAAATCAAGTAATACTGAGAATACCGAAGCGTCATTAAAATTTTCAACTAAATCAGGATAATAAATTTTAGTGAAATTAACTAACTCAGTCCTAATTGATTGGAAATCTCTAGTTGTATACGATATTTTTTTATTTGCCATAATTTTAAATGTTAATAATCACGAAATCACTCGCGTTAAATGCTTCGTTAGTAACAATATAATCTATCCTAACTTTTGCGGTATGTTCTTTTTCAGATATTCCAGGTACTCTAAATACTCGTTCATCATTTTCAATAAATGTTCCTTTATCTTCTTCACCTTCTGAAGCGGCTTTAATTGATATATTAGTTATTTTTAATTCAGGTATATATTGTTCAACCGAGTCTCTAATTTCAGATTCAATGTCGGAAAATGTGGGACCATCTAATGGTTCAAAAATAAATTCATATAATCTAGTTCCAAAATCAGGTAAATAATATCTAGTACCTTTTCTTGTTAATAAAAGGTGAATTAAATTAGACCTGATTTCTTCGTCATTGGTAACAGATAAATCCAAATATTTACCATCAAACGAATCTCTAAAAGGAAAATTTATACCATATGTAATCCCATCTGCCATATTATATAAATATAATGTTATAATATTTTCAATAAATACATATAAAATAAAAAACTCCCGACAGTGCCGAGAGTTTTGTAAGTTATTTTTTTCTTATGCCGAACATCCAAAACATTCAAACTCAGAGTCCGTAGGTTTTTGTGGTAAAACCTCAACAGTAGGTTTTTCTGTTTTGTTGGGTTTTTCCATTTTGGAAACATCTATCGCCAAATGTTTAGCCCCCGTTGATATTGCCTTTGTTCTTACATAATAACAAAGAGTTTTCAATCCTTTTTCCCATGAATGGAAATGAGATGAGGTAATTTTTGATAGTGTTGGATTTGACATATAGATATTCATTGACTGTGATTGGTCAATAAATGGAGCCCTATCCGCACACATATCAATTAATTCTCGTTGTGAAATCTCCCAAATAGTTTTATACTTTTTAATTAGGTGTTCAATTCTTTTAACTTT
>Ga0068876_10000073_pt1 | contig 72939 bp, 68 predicted proteins | sample NOAtaG_6_FD_66442 | JGI IMG/M metagenome (GOLD analysis project Ga0068876, IMG submission 66442) | Freshwater lake microbial communities from Lake Erie, under a cyanobacterial bloom - NOAA_Erie_Diel5S_2200h metaG | ecosystem: Environmental > Aquatic > Freshwater > Lake | place: USA: Ohio, Lake...
TTGTAATCTGTAGTTGTAAAGCTTAAAGTAGGATCTTCAACAACTGCAATTGTAATTTCAGCGTTAGCAGAACAAGCTGCATCAATAGCATCTGTAGCAACTAATCTGAATAATGTATTTGCATAAAGTGCACCTGTACCAATTGACTCAGTTACTGGAGAAATACCTTGAGTAGAAGTTAAGTTTACCCAAGATCCACCATTTTCATCATATACTTCCCAACCATAGTTAAGCGTACCAGCACCACCGATTACTGTTCCAGTAAGCGTAGCTTCACCTTCGTAACATACCACATCACTTGGTACATTCGAAGCAACTGAAACTGTAATTGCTGAAGGCTGTGCAACAGTATAAGAAGCAGTTGTACTACCCCAACAGTTCGTAGCTGTTACTGTGTAAGTTCCAGCAGCAACACCTGAAAGATCTTCAGTTGTAGCGCCATTGCTCCATGAATAAGTAACGGCAGATGCAGAAGACGTAGTTACGTTAACTGAACCATTGCTACCACCATTACAAGTTACGTTAGTAGCAGTACCACTTAAAGTTGGCACAGAACCAGTACCTTGAATACTCAAAGTAAATGTTCCAGTTGTACCAGAACTGTATGGCTCAACAGCGATATAGTAAGTTCCAGCAGCAGTTACTGCGTATGTAATTTGTGATTGTAAACCACAGAAATCATCATTTGATTGCAATAAACCACTTCCTGATGCAGAGCTCAATGTTAAGTAAGTATCCCAAGATGCACCATTACATAAAGAGAATGTGTAATTACCTGCACATGGAATGTTTATCGCATAAATACGGTCATAACCTGCACGTAGAGATGAGTTATCACAAGCGTCTACAGTTGTTCCTGTAATTGTAATTGGTGAAGAATAGTTGTAAGTACCATCTACAGCCGAACCAATACAAGGACAACCATTAGAAAGTGTTCCAAATACTGTAGGACAAGCATCTACGTTGTCAGCTACACCATCCCCATCAGAGTCAGGACATCCTATTTGGATTGATCCTGTAGAACCTCCAGTATCTTCATCATCTAATAAAATGTAGTACGTCACACCTGCTGTGAAGGTAATCGCAGAGGTTTCAGTACCATTAGCTACATCATTAACATATGTCCATCCTGTTCCATCACATGTTCCTGCTACCTTCCAGAACAAATCAACCCATCCCGAACCATTGTGCGTAACTGTTACAGGGTAAGACGCAGTTGCTGTTGGGGTAAATGAGTATATTTTCTCTTGACCAACAGTAGAATAAGGACCTAAAATCCAAGCACCATTACCAGCAGGCAAGCTGAACGATGTTGCAGATGAACCACAAGAAGAAAGCGCGCTTATTGATGTACAAGGATTAACTGCTTGTTGAGGACAGCTTACACTGATAATACCAGAAACTGCATTTGTAGATTCACCATCCAACAAAAAGTAATAGGTTGTACCAGCAGTTACTGTAATTGTACTTGTTTCAGCAGTTGATAGTATGTCATTTAAATAAGTCCATCCTGTTGAACCACAAGTTCCTGTTTTCCAATAAAGATCGACATAAGAACCACTACTACTTACGCTAATACTTACGGCACCAGAAGTTGTTGGAGTGTAAGAGAACACTCCCTCAGTACCAGGAGTAGTGAAAGGACCACCTAAGTTATCCCAAACACCAGTTCCAGATGCAAGTGTGTAAGAACTATTTACTCCACATGTCAAGTTAGTAATAGAGGCACATGGATTCACAACTGGCGCGTTACATGTCAACGACATAGGGAAAGAAGCTGTTCCAGTATAAGCAGCAGCCAACACATAATATGTTGTACCACTAACTGAAGACCAAGAAACAGATGATTGTAAACCTCCTGAATCATCATTACCACCAACACAAGTAAGAGCGGCACAAGAACCACTAAATACCATTAATTTTGTATCTACAGATGTTAAACCTACGGTAGAAACTGTCATGTTTTGACCGTTACCTGCGATTGAATACCATACACCAGGGGTGGTTATTGTAGTACCACAAAAATTAGATCCAGAAGCGTCAGTATTAGCAGCCGTTGTGTTAACCGTTGCTGTACCACCACATGACAATGGGGTAGCTCCGGAACAGTTATCATTAGCTGCTGAAGGAGGAGGTGTGCAGCTCATACACTGAACAGTCGTTGTTCTACATGCACTTTGTGAACCACAAGCAGAGTTCGTATTCCAATGCGCATACAACGTACCCGTAAAGGTGTTGTTAAATTGTAACGGTGTAGTACCCTGTGCTACGATCGTTCCAGTTGGTGAACCGCTTCTGATCGTGATGTAATCTGTAGCCACACTCGAAGTGAAACGCAATGTTTGGCCAGAAACAGCGCCAGAAACTGTTGAATATTCCCCTGCGTAAGAACAAGTAGAAATAGTAACTGCTGTACCAGCTGTGTTTATTGTAGCCGAACCAAATGATGAAGTATTGGCACATCCAGAAGGAGCTGTACAACCAGATACTGTTGTTAAAGAAGTAGCCCTGCATGTAGATGCGTTTCCACAAGAACTATTGGTACTGAAGTGTGCATAGTACGTACCAGATACTGTTGCAACCCAGTTACCACCTTGCGGACCATTGTATACAACCGGGGCAGTACAAGAAGTCGAACCACTACGAACAGTAACCCAATCAGTTGCAACACTGGAATTTACACGGTATGTACGTCCAGCCACGATACTATTAAGAGTAGCACGTTCTGTGGCATACTGACAAGTAGTAATTGATATTGTAGTACCACAAGTTGCACTTGCAGTAGCTGATCCAAACGCACTTGTCTTACAACACTGAGCTTCAGCATTCATAGATATGAATACAGAAGCTAACATAGATAAAACGAATAATATTTTTTTCATGACTTTCTAATTTTGATTATTTAATAATAACATAATTTTTATCAGAAAGCATGGTAGCCTGCTTTTCGGCAGGTAACGCATTGAATTCTTGCTCTGTAACAATAGTTGTGTTTGGGTGTTCTTCCAACCAAGCATTTTTAGCTGCTTCAGTAGTGAAATCCACTTTAACAGGTTCAACTACCTTACCTTTGGTAAAATAAGCATCTTTTTCTTCCTGTGTTTTAAATTCAGGAATTGCTTTTTGATTATTCACCCAAGCATCTTTTTCTTCCTTCGTCCTAAACTCAGGGGCAGTTTTTCCAACAGCATTTTCTGTTGCAGGTGTAACTTTCTCTCCAGACATTCGTTCATAGTCTGCAGGATGGGCTTGAATCCACGCTGATTTTTCCGCTTCATTGCTGAATTGAGGAATTTGCGTGACTTTCTGCCCAAAAACAGATGATGAGCAAAGCACAATAGCTCCCACCATCCAAATTGTTTTCTTCATAAGCCTGATAAATTAATTGTTGTGCACACGTCTAAACAATTGATTTACCAAATTTCTATTTAATTGATTTTCAATTGATTAAAAAATGTAATTGTCACTTATTTTCCCATAATGGGAATTTAATTCTCACATTATAACAATAATTTAACAGAATATTAAAGGGTTTGATTATTCTTCACATGAGGCCTAGATTAATATTTCTTTGTGGAAATAACAATCAGAATGAAATGTAATTCCCAACTATTAATCAACACCTATGGAATTTATTTTAACATGGCAACATGAAATGTGATAAACAAAACATTTCAAAACAAAAAAACTGAAAAACAGACGGAATAACATTTAAAAAAAATGAAAAGGTGTCAATTGATTGATTTGTTCAGTGCATTACTAAAAACCCATCCTCTTCTTAGGGATAGCTCTTTATAAATTGCAATATTTAAATTTAGATGTTATATAAAAGAGAAAGGGACCTCTTTCGAGATCCCTTTCATTCAGACCTATAGTTTTAACGCAAACTATGTTTTACTATACTCGTAAAAGTCCCGTTGGACACCTGAATATAGTACATCCCCGGAGCCAATCCGGATGTGTCGAAAAGGTAAGAATTTATTCCATTCTCTACCTCAATATTTCTTGTAGCCACTACTTGACTTCCTTGCGCATTAATTATTTTAACAGAAGCATTTCCGGTAAATTGCTCATCATTAATCACAAGATTAAATGACGCGCTGCTTGGATTAGGGTAAGTGATAATACCTTTTTCGCTATCACAATTTAAAGCAAATGTACCAAGTACTGATGCATTGCCATCTATATCAATTTCAGATAACCTAACGTAAGCATCTTCTGTTAAACCAGGGTTTTGAATAGCAAACCTGTAATTACTTAACTCATCACTATTACCTGCAGCGTCAATTACTCCTTCAACTGTCCAGTTCAAACCATCTGTTGAAGATTCAATTACGAAATGTGAGCTATTCTTTTCTGAAGCAGTTGACCAAAACAACTCTGCAAAGTTGTTGTTGCATATTAGATTTGCACCATTAAACTCAACGGAAAGTGGTACTGTAGGCACGCCAATAGCAAAGAAGCTGAATCCTGACAATCCAGATCTAGAAATTCGGTAATCCGTTGCAGAACCAGTAATTCCAGCATGCGCTCCATTTACAGTCCAAGTTGTTGGGGTTTGTCCCGGAGCTTTTACAATCCTTGTGTTCAAGTAATCTGCCTGTGCTGAAGTGAATTGATTTACTCTAGCATCAAAAGAATAAGCAGTAGTGGCTGACCAAGGTGTGGCTGTTGAACTAATAGCAATTGGAAGAAATTCCCAATATCCTTCGGACGCAAGCGTTTGGAGGGTTACAGCACCATCTGTTAGAGGCAACCCTGTTAAACTAGGTGGCGTCGCACCAAAAAATTCACCTCTAATATAACCCGCGGTGCCAGTGCCAACAGGATATTTTAACCAAGAATTTCGATTTATTACCGTAGTTGCAGTAATATTCCCCAATGGATACAAAGTATTAGCATCATTAAGAGTAGTACTCTGTCTAAAATATCTCCACATTGGACCAATAACAGAACCTTGAGACCAAGTAACAGTCGCTTGAACAGGATTGAAAAAAGAAGTTGCAGGGAAAGCAGGAGAAGGGTATGTACTCCAACCTGATGTTAAACCGTTTGAACCTAATACCAAACGCCCCAAACTACTTGATAAAATATTACCCCTTATCATATTCAGTGAATTGGCTATATATACATAATTTGTAGCAGGAAAATCGAGAATTATTCCTGTATTAGCCCCAGTGTTGTTTAATTCAAAATTGAAAAAGTTGTTCACTCCAGCTATTGCAGGTGTTTGCGGAGAATTAGATATCACTTGATTGTTGGTACCGACAAACTTAACGGTCCCCCCCAATGCTGCAGTTTGAGAAGCCATGCATCTCGTTTGACCACTGCTCATCCAGTTTCTTGAAACACTTAATGAACCATAAGAAGTTCCAGCTGGAACGAATTCTAATTTAGCATTCTGGAGAATAGTAATATCTTGGCAAAGTGCAGCATAAGTTCCATAAATTCTAGGATAGTTAAAGGTACAACCACCTGAAGCTCCATTTACAGGAGGAATAAACACGTTTGTTGTTAGATTTGGCAATGAAGTAGCAGTATTGAACAACATATTAATACTATCATAAACCAACCAATTTGAAGATACATCCCACTTATCATTCGTATTCGGGGTTGTTGATAAATTGGCAGGCCCTGGACCTCTCCATAAAAAATCACCGTTTTCAAGAACAGAGGATGTTGAAATACCTATGGCATTAACAGTAAGCTCAAAATTCCCTGAACAATTCGAACTATTTCCACTACCTATAGAAATGTAATAAACGAGACCTGGAACAGAACACCAAGTTACCGATTCGCATGCACTGTTACACGGACTAGCAGAATTGGCAACATCTGCGCAATTTACATAAGTTAAAGCCCCACAAGAACCAGAAAAAACTTGTATTTCGGTATCAAAAGCCGTTCCTGTATTACAAGTTGAAGCTTGAAAAGTTGCTCCATTTCCAGTTACGGTATACCATACATTCATGTTTTGCGTATTTCCACAACCTCCAGAACTAGCAGGCAGGTCGTTTGTAGAATTAACATTAGTATTAACCCCTGAATTATAGGGCAAGGCGATTTGAGTAGCATTGATACAGTTATCATTTGGCGGACCAGCCTGACAAATCATATTTAAGGTAAAATTAAATGTCGGCGTAAACGTAGACCAAGACCATACTTTGATCCAATAAGTGACACCCGCAGTTGTTTGCCAAGCCAAACTTGAAGCAAGCCCGGCGCATGCAGGACCGTTGTCATCATTCGAAGAAATACATACAGGCGCGGCGCAAGTTCCTGAGTAAACTGCTATTTGACTATCATGAGACGTACCGCACAAACTTGCCGTATAAATGGTTCCATTTCCAACGATTTGGTACCAAACACCTGGCGTGTTTTGGGAATAATTGCCACACATATTCACCTCACCAGCCCCAAAATTTGTTGCACCAATTGTAGAGCCTGGTGTTGCAGAGCCACAAGTTACCGGCTGTGCATTACAAATAAAATCATTTGCAGGAGGAGTTGGAGGTACAGTACAAGAAACGTTGAGTGTGAAATTGAACTGAGGAGTGAAAGTTGTCCAAGAGAACACCTTAATATAATAGGTAACCCCTGCAACTGAGTTAAATGCAAAGCTCGAAGACAACCCTGTACAGGCGGGCCCATTATCATCATTTGCTCCATAACAAGAGGGAGCAGCACATGTTCCAGTGAACACGGCAATTTGACTATCATGGGCTGTTCCGCAAAGACTAAGCGTTATCAAGTTGCCATTCCCTACAATTGAATACCAAACACCAGGTGTATTTTGATTCCATCCACCGCAAAACAAAGCTTCTCCGGTACCTGAATTGGTTGCACCGATAGTAGATCCAGGTGTAGATGAACCGCAAGTTACCGGTATTGCATTACAAATCAAATCATTCGCTGGTTGGGCAAGTGCTTGCGGAGCGAGTATTACTAGAAATGAAATTAGAAGAAAAAGATTGGTTTTTGTGGATTTCTTGCCACTAATGCTTTGTATAATTTTTGTCATGGTCTCAAAATTAAGCTTTTGTTAAAGTTCAGGTCTGCGCGGAAATTACAATATTAATACCTTCAATTTAATTGACTGAATATGTGTTATTTAACTTTTAAAAACGTTTCTATTTGTTCTAAAATAGGATTTTTTTTCCATATTTGGGAAAATGTTGTTTAGGTCCTACATTGAACTTTACTTGATAAAATAATAGTCGTAAACTTCTTTAATGATATGGTCGCTTCATGCAAAAACTGAGACTAAAAAAAAATCCCTACATTTGTGAGCGATGACTAAAGATCAAAAAATAGCCGTCATAGGTGGGGGAAGCTGGGCTACTGCGCTTGTTAAAATTTTATGTAACAATTTAAATTCAGTGAATTGGTGGATGCGCAATGAGGTAGCGGTTGCGCACATCCTAAAATACCGTCACAATCCAAACTACTTACAATCGGTAGAATTCGATTTAAATAAAATAAATGTTAGTACAGATTTAGAGGAAATCATAAGGCCTGCCGATGTAGTCATTATTGCCTCTCCTTCGGCTTTTTTATATAAGCTATTTGAGCATTTTCCAAAAGAAATTCTGCGCGACAAAATTGTTTTTTCAGCCGTTAAAGGAATTATACCTGAATTCAATGCAATACCGGCTCGATTTATTCATAAAACTTTTGGTACGCCCTACAAAAAGATTGGAATTATTTGCGGTCCTTGTCATGCAGAAGAAGTAGCCTTGGAAAGACTTTCCTATTTGACCATTGCTGGACAAGATGAAAGAGTTTCGGAAAATATGGCTAGGCTATTGAATTGTCGTTATATCAAAACAACTGTCTCTGATGACTTATTTGGCACTGAATTATCAGCGGTATTAAAAAATATTTATGCCTTGGCATCTGGCATTTGTTCTGGTTTGGGTTACGGAGATAATTTTCAGGCTGTTTTAATCTCTAACGCCATTCAAGAAAGCGAAAACTTCATAGACGAAGTTAGTCCTATTCACAGAGATGTTAAATCATCGGCGTATTTAGGTGATTTGCTAGTAACTGCTTACTCACAATTTTCTAGAAACAGAACATTCGGCTTCATGATCGGAAAAGGATATTCTGTGAAAACGGCTCAATTGGAAATGAACATGATTGCAGAGGGATATTATGCTACCAAATGTATTATGGAAATCAACAAGAAATTTCAGGTGGAGATGCCAATAGTAGAGGCGGTATACAACATATTGTACGAGAGAATCTCTCCAGTTATAGAAATGAGAATCTTAACAGATAAACTCAACTAAATTCGCATTAAAAAACTAAAACCAGTTTTGAATCTGTCAAGTCCGATCACTTTGATTTTGACATTAATAACTACTTTTGTGCTATGAAAGTATTCAAATTTGGTGGTGCCTCGGTAAGAAATGCTGAAGAGGTTAAAAATGTTTCTGAATTATTAAAAAGATTTTCGGGAGAAAAGCTTGCAGTAGTAATTTCTGCGATGGGAAAAACTACCAATAAACTAGAAGAAATTGTAGATGCCTATTACAATAAAGAACATCAAACTTTTACGACGCTAGTTGGCGAATTAGAGAACTATCACAGACAAATCTTGGATGAGTTATTTACCGATAAAATTCACTCGATATTCCAGAAGTCGGGCGAAATTTTTCAAAAACTGTTATTAAAAATAAATGAGCCAGCGCCGGAAAACTATGCTTTTTTATACGATCAAATAGTTTCCCTTGGGGAGATATTATCAACGCTAATTGTTTCTGACTATTTAGTAGAACAAGGGCATTCGGCTCATTGGACAGATGCAAGAAAATTAGTAAGAACCAATTCCAATTATCAAGAGGGCCGAATAGACTGGTCAAAAACGGAAGAATTAATACAATCACAATTCATTCCAATGTTCAATCGGGCAAATATTTTAGTTACTCAGGGATTTATTGGTCATACTGCCGAAGGTTTTACCACTACTTTAGGCAGAGAAGGGTCCGACTATACTGCAGGAATTTTTGCTTTTTGTTCCAATGCAGAAAACGTAACCATCTGGAAAGACGTACCCGGTATGCTCAATGCAGATCCAAAATATTTTCAAAATACAGTAAAACTTAATAGCATATCCTTTAAGGAGGCCATTGAATTGTCTTATTACGGGGCTTCAGTAATTCACCCAAAAACAATTCAACCATTGCAGCAAAAGAACATCCCTTTGTTTGTTAAATCATTCATCGACCCAACAACTGAGGGCACAGTTATTCAACAATCCACTGCAAATGATCATTTAATTCCTTCTTTTATTATCAAAAAAGACCAGTTGCTTTTTTCTTTTACCACTAAAGATTTTTCTTTCATCGTTGAAGAACACTTAAGTGATATTTTTGAAAAATTATTTAAAGCGAATATTACCATGAATTTGATGCAAAATTCAGCTTTAGCTTTTTCCATTTTAATAGATCGAAAGAAAGTTAAAATTGAGGAATTCATTGAAAGTTTTTCAGCTTCTTATCAAGTTAAATATAATGATAACTTGGAGTTAATAACCATAAGACATTACAACGACTCGACAATAAAACAGCTTACTGAAAATAAGGAGTTTATACTAGAACAGCGCACTCGTCAAACGCTTCGAATTGTACTAAAAAGTCAATAATTTAATGGAAGAAAGGCTTGATAAAATATTACTTATGCGTAACCTAGTGAGCACAAGGGTACGTGCAGAATCCATGATAAGAGAAGTTGGCGTTCGGGTTAATGGAAAATTAGTAAACAAAACCGGAAAAAAATTTCCAATAGACTCCAACATAGAATTGATTGAAGAAGAATTGCCTTGGGTTTCACGCGGCGCTTTAAAGTTACTTGAAGCTTTGAATTGTTGGTCACTTGATCCAAAAGACAAAACTTTTATGGATATTGGCGCATCAACAGGCGGTTTTACAGAAGTACTTTTACATTTAGGAGCTGAAAAAGTTTATAGCATAGATGTTGGAACCAATCAGCTTCATCCAAAAATCAAACAGGATCCAAGGGTAATTAACTTAGAAAAAACTCACGTAAGAGAATTAACGACTCATTTAATTCCCGAACAGGTTGATGGCTGTGTAATTGATGTGTCCTTTATCTCTTTGGAAAAAATTTTTCCTTTTATCCACAACTTTTTACAGAAAAATGCGCAGGTTATTGCTTTGGTTAAACCACAATTTGAAGTAGGAAAAGAACATGTCAGTAAAGGTGGTATTGTTAAAAATAAAGCACTTTTTAAAGACGTAATTGAAAAGGTTATTGAATCAGGACAACAAAACCAATTGATTTATCATGCACACATCGATTCACCAATTCTAGGAGGTGATGGTAACCAAGAATTTTTGATGTGGTTCACAAGAACTTAAAAAATCATCCTTTTTACGGAGGCATAACGCACAAAAGTTGAATAATAGCTGTTTACTATTTTAGATTGATTCAAAATAAGCTATTTTAATTATTTTTGTAAAATGATTACAGAGGGGAATAAAAAGCCATTTAACGTGCGTGAAATTAGGGAAGAATTCCCAGCTTTGCGTCAGTTGGTATACAACAAAAACCTAATTTATTTTGACAATGGTGCCACCTCACAAAAACCACAGATAGTATTAGATGCCATAAATAAGTATTATTCCAAGGACAACGCGAATATTCACAGAGGTGTGCATTACATGAGTCAGAAAGCGACAACTGAATTTGAGGAGTCCCGTAGGATTATTCAAAAATACCTCAACGCTAAAAAATCTGAAGAAATAATTTTCACTAAAGGGACCACTGACGGAATTAATTTAGTTGCATATTCTTTTGGAGAATTGTTGAATGCCGGTGATGAAATCATAATTTCAGCAATGGAACATCATTCCAATATTGTTCCCTGGCAAATGCTCTGTCAACGTAAGCAATTAAAATTAAAAGTCATTCCTATCAACAAAAAAGGAGAGCTTTTAATAGAAGAATATGACCGTTTACTGACTTCCAATACAAAATTGGTAGCGGTTACGCACATATCCAATACCTTGGGAACCATTAATCCGGTAAAAGAAATGGCGACTAAAGCACATGCTGTTGGAGCGAAAATATTGGTAGATGGTGCACAAAGTATACAGCATAAGTCAATAGATGTAAGAGAACTAGACTGCGATTTCTATGTATTTTCAGGTCATAAGGTGTTTGGACCCACCGGAATTGGTGTTTTGTATGGCAAAGAAGAAATTTTAGATAGAATGCCGCCTTATCAAGGAGGAGGAGATATGATAGAACGTGTAACTTTTGAACGCACTACCTACAACGAATTGCCATTCAAGTTTGAAGCTGGAACTCCTCACATTGCTGGGGGAATTTGTTTAGGCGAAGCCATCAAATACTTATCATCTCTGGACATTAACGCTATTGAGAAACATGAAAAAGAATTGGCAGACTATGCACAGGATATGCTCGACACTTTTGAAGGTATGCAAATAATTGGGGAGGCCAAGCATAAAACATCTGTCGTATCATTCCATGTGGATGGGGTTCACCCTTTCGATATCGGAACACTATTAGATAAACAAGGGATTGCTGTCCGGACAGGTCATCATTGCACCCAACCTTTAATGGATTTCTATAAAATCCCTGGAACAGTTAGGGCCTCTTTTGCATTTTATAATACACGACAAGAAATCGACATCTTTATTACTGCTGTTGAAAAAGCCATTCAATTACTGAAATAAGATTCAATCATGGACAATCATAATTCTATTGAAAACAGACAACAAGAAATCATTAATGAGTTTTCTCTTTTTGATGATTGGATGGAAAAATACGAATACATTATTGAATTAGGAAAGGACTTGCCCTTAATTGAGAGTGAATTAAAAACTGATGACAGGCTAATTCATGGTTGTCAATCAAAAGTATGGCTTGACTGCAAAACTGAAAATGGAAGACTTATTTTTTCAGCAGATTCAGATGCTATTATTACCAAAGGAATGATAGGACTATTAATTCGTGTTTTAAACAATGAATCAGCTGAAGACATTCTAAAAGCTGACTTACATTTCATTCAAGATATCGGCTTACAAGAGCACCTCTCACCCACTCGAGCCAACGGTTTAGCAGGTATGGTAAAAAAAATAAAAACTACTGCTCTTTCATCATTAAGTGAAATTTAAAAATTGCCCTATGGAAAATGAAATTTTAGCAATGGAAAATAAGGTGATTGATATGTTAAAAACAATCTATGATCCAGAAATTCCTGTGGATATTTTTGAACTAGGTTTAATTTACGAGGTAAGAATTAATGATGACAAATTTGTTGAAATAGAAATGACGTTGACCTCCCCAAACTGTCCGGTTGCAGAGAGCTTACCAAAAGAAGTAGAAGATAAAGTTTCATCAATTGAAAATGTTTCAGGAGCTAAAGTAAACATCGTTTTCGATCCGCCTTGGGATAAGGATATGATGAGTGAGGAAGCGAAGCTCGAATTAGGATTTTTATAATTTTTTTTATTTTTCTGAACCTTTTAGAACTTATTTTGTTTAATATTTTAATTAATTACTTAAACAAAATAAAATGAAAAGAAAAACAATTATTCACAAAATGAGACGCTGGTCTCTAGTATCAGCATTTTTTTTAAGCTTAGGAATAAGCAACGCTCAAACTAATGTTTACGATAATGTTATCGCGACAAGTCCTAACCATACATCATTGGCAGCTGCTATTCAACAAGCTGGGTTGGTAAGTGCACTTCAGAATCCAACAGCGACATTAACTGTATTCGCTCCCGACAATACAGCGTTCAACAATTTAGCAACCGCATTAGGTACAGACATCAATGGTTTGTTGGCAAACCCTGAGTTAACAAATATTCTTTTGTATCACGTTTTGGGAACTACTGTTCCTTCAAGTGCCGTAACCAATGGTGCAATTGTAACTCCATTGAACAATGCGAATACTATAAAAATGACCAAAACTTCAATGGGAAGTGTTTATGCGAATCAAGCAATGGTTAACGCTGCGGATTTGTCTGCATCGAATGGAGTTGTACATTCAATTAACGCAGTTATTCTGCCTGTTGAAACTGTTGCAGACATTGCAATAGACAATGGTTTTTCAACTTTAACAACAGCTATTGTTACCGCTGAATTATTACCAGCTGTAACTAATCCATTTTCGACTTTGACTGTATTTGCACCAACAAATGCAGCATTTGACAATTTAGCTACTGCTTTAGGAACAGATATTAATGGATTATTGGCACTTCCTAACCTTTCTGCAGTGTTAACCTATCATGTATTGGGTTCTGAAGTTGCTTCAACTGCAATCAACAATGGTGATATAACTACACCTCTAAACAACGCAAATACTATTAAGATCACTAAAACCACTTTAGGGTCAGTTTATGTAAACCAAGCGAAAGTTACTGCTGCCGATCTAAATGCAGACAATGGAATTGTTCACGTTATTGATGGTGTTATTCTGCCAGTAGAAACTGTAGTAGATCTTGCTATCGACAACAGCTTTACCACCTTAACCTCTGCCGTGATTAAAGCAGAATTGGTCCCTGCATTGAGTAATCCATTTGGAACATTCACTGTATTTGCGCCGACTAATGCAGCATTTGATAATTTAGCTACTGCACTTGGAACGGATTTAAATGGTATTTTAAATTTACCAAACTTAGCTGATGTTTTATTGTACCATGTTGTAGGGTCAATTGCTTTATCTACTGATTTAACTAATGGTCCGATAACAACACTACAAGGTGAAAATGTTATTATTGATTTAACAACTGGAGTTAAAGTTAATGATGCCAACGTTACAACTGCAGACGTTACTTCAGACAATGGTGTTGTACATGTAATTGATGCAGTTTTATTGCCAGGTACCAACACAATTGAAGAACAAACTTCAACCTTCGAAGTTTATCCGAATCCTGCAACTGATTTGATTATAGTTAAGACAAATTATGATGTTAAGGATTTCAACATAACAAATACTTTGGGTGCCGAAGTAAAAGCAGGAATTTTATCTGAAAATACAATTAACATTCAAGATTTGAATGAAGGAATATACTTCTTGAACATTTCTACAGAATCAAATACTGAAACGATAAGATTTATAAAAAAATAAGCTTTATCAATCCGATAATTTAAGGCTGTCATCACTGGCAGCCTTTTTATTTTGGAAAAAAATAAATTCAATTTTCAATAAATATTTATAGATGTTTAAGTTTTCAAAAATTAAATAATCTTTCTACTTCTTCATTCTCTACCTGATCAAATTCCTTATAAAACTGACCAACAGAATCAAAATTTGAAGGAATTTCTAAACAGATTATTTCATCCGCCACTCTTTTCAACTTTAAAAAAGTATCATATGGGCAAACTGGAAGGGCAATTTTTATTTGATTCACATTAACGGATCTTAATTCCTTAACACAAAGAAACATCGTGTTGCCTGTTGCTGCTCCATCATCTGTTAAAATGATATTTTTACCAGACAAACTGTATGATTTTCTTTTTTTATAAAATTGTAGCTTTTGTTTTTTTAACTTTTTCCTAAGATCAGTTACTTTTTTTTCCAACTCATCTTGAGTAAATAAACTTTTGTCTTCCAAAAGAACTTGGTGCTCACTCACTGCACCAACTGCAAATTCTGGATTTAGTGGATGTCCAATTTTTTTTACTAGAATCAATTCTAATGGTAGCCTCAAAATTTTGGCGATTTCAAAACCATTAACAACACCTCCTCTTGGAATAGCCACTACGATTGAATTCTTAAAATCCTTTGAATTCAATTCGTTGGCTAATAGTTTTCCGGCCTCTTGTCTATTTTGAAACATGTATTCATTTCATTAAGTCTCATGCAATGATAAACTGAAAAAATTAGGGGCACAATTAAACGCAATAAATGAATTGAAGTAGTCAGTATACCGACAAAAAATCTGGATTAATGAAGTTCTCTTTCTAAATACTTGGCTGTATGAGAAACAGATTTAAATTTCTTAACTAACGTTTCTGGAGTGCCTTCAGCGACGATCATTCCGCCTCCTTTACCACCTTCTGGACCCAAATCAATAATATAATCTGCCACCTTTATAATGTCCATATTATGTTCTATTACGACTACCGAATTTCCCTCATTAACCAGTCTTTGTAAAACGTCCAATAACATGCTGATATCTTCGAAATGAAGACCTGTCGAAGGTTCATCAAGAATGTAAATGGTTTTTCCAGTGCTCTTTTTGGATAATTCGGATGCCAATTTTATTCTTTGTGCTTCTCCACCTGATAAAGTTGTTGAGGATTGCCCTAATTTTACATAGCCTAATCCTACAGAAACTAATGTGTTTAATGGTCTGCTAATTTTTGGTACGGATTCAAAAAACTGGACAGCATCTTCTATTGTCATATCCAAGACATCAAAAATTGACTTTCCTTTATATCTAATTTCGAGGGTTTCACGGTTATAACGTTTACCTAAGCACGTTTCACAAGCTACATAAACATCAGGTAAGAAATTCATCTCAACTAGTTTCAATCCACCTCCACTGCATGTTTCACATTTACCACCCGAGACATTAAAAGAAAACCTTCCTGGTTTATATCCTCTAATCTGAGCTTCAGGAAGAGCGGCGAACAATGATCTAATTTCATCAAACAATTTGGTGTAAGTTGCCGGATTCGAACGAGGAGTTCTGCCAATAGGACTTTGATCTATTTCTATGACTTTATCTATATGTTCCAATCCTTTTATGGAACTGAACGGTAAAGGATTTTTCAATCCGTTATATAATTCTCTTTGTAAAACAGGAAATAGTGTATTATTGATTAACGAAGATTTTCCACTTCCTGAAACACCGGTAATACAACAAAACGTTCCTAATGGAATACGCAAGTCAACGTTTTTCAAATTATGCCCAGTTGCCTGTTTCAACTCTAAGTACTTGCCATTCCCTTTTCTTCTTTCGGCAGGGATGGCTATTTCGAGTATTCCGGATAGGTAATCAGTGGTAGACGAACTATTCTTCAAAAAAGTATTGAATGGACCTGCGTTCACTACCTGTCCTCCATGAATTCCAGCTTTTGGTCCAATATCGACGACAAAATCTGCAGCTTCAATCATTTCTCGATCGTGTTCAACAACAATAACAGAATTACCTACATCTCTTAGGTTTTTTAAAGATTGAATAAGCCGAGTATTATCTCTTTGATGCAGCCCTATTGACGGTTCGTCCAAAATATAAAGCACATTCATGAGTTCTGTCCCAATTTGAGTTGCCAATCTAATTCTCTGAGCCTCTCCACCAGATAATGATTTTGAAGATCTGTTTAACGAGAGATAGTGCAATCCGACATCGAGAATAAATTTCAGTCTGGCCGAAATCTCTTTAATTATTTCAGTGCCAATTAATCGCTGATCCTCATCGAGCAATTGCAGCGTTTTGTTCATCCATTCTGCGAGATCTACCAAATCCATTTGTGCGATTTCGCCTATATTTTTTTCATTAATAATGAAATAATGAGCTTCCTTCTTTAACCTTGTTCCCCCGCAACTTGGACAAACAGTTTTATTCATAAAACTTTGCGCCCAACGCTGAATTGAGGCAGAATTACCTTCTGCATGGCGAGCCAAAAAATTTATTATTCCTTCAAATTTAATTGATTCGCTACCCCTTTGTTTTTCAATATCCTCATTGCCATATAAAATTAAATTAATGGACTCGCTTGAAACTTCTTTCAACGGAGTAGATAAATCAGCCCCTTCAGTTTGAAGGATAGCAGTAATTTTTTCAAAGATCCATGTATTTTTGTAATCACCTAAAGGAGCTAAACCGCCTTTTTTAATTGAAAGCTCAGGGTTTGGGATTATCTTTTCAACGGCTACTTCTGCAACCTCTCCTAGCCCACTACATGAAGGACATGCCCCGTAGGGTGAATTGAAAGAAAATAAACTAGGTTCTGGTTCAGGATAGGAAATTCCGGTTGTTGGGCACATCAACATTCGGCTAAAATGTCTAACATGACCTGTTTCATAATTCATTATCATCATTGCTTTTCCCCCATGTTTCATGGCTGTTACCACAGAATTATAAATTCTATTGTTATCAGATTTAGCAACCAATAATCTGTCAATGACAATTTCTATATCATGTATTTTATAGCGATCTAAACGCATACCACTCACCAAATCTTTGATTTCTCCATCTACCCTAACCTTGGTGAAACCTGATCTAAAAATTTGTTCAAAAAGTTCTCTGTAATGTCCTTTTCTCCCTTTTATCACTGGTGCAAGAAAAACCACTTTTTGACCTTCAAACGATTCAATAATTAGGTTAACAATTTGCTCATCGCTGTATTTGACCATTTTTTCTCCTGATTCATAGGAAATGGCCGTTCCAATTCTTGCGAATAACAAGCGAAAAAAATCATACAATTCAGTAATGGTTCCAACAGTAGATCGAGGAGATTTGGATACAGTTTTCTGTTCAATGGCAATAACTGGGCTCAATCCTTCAATTTTATCAACATCTGGGCGTTCTAAGCCTCCCAGAAATTGTCGCGCATATGCAGAAAAAGTCTCAATATACCGTCTTTGACCCTCGGCAAATATTGTATCGAATGCCAAGGATGATTTTCCACTTCCGCTTAAACCTGTGAACACCACAAGTTTATTTCTTGGAATTTTCAGATCTACATTTTTGAGGTTATGTTCTCGAGCGCCAAAAATTTGTATGTAAGATTCTTCCTCTATCATTGAGTCTATCACAAAAGAAAATAAAGTTTTATTTTAATGCTTCCATTAACAAGTCTCAAGTTTAACAGTTTTCTATTACAAAGGTTTATATAATCTTATCTAAAATTAAAATTGCCGGATTTAAAACCTATTTCTGAGGGAACTTAATTGTATTGCGGTACAATAGACAAAAAACAAATAGAAAGAAAAATAAAAAAAATAAAATAGGCATTACTTTACCTTCTGCAATGAGTAAAATAATAATGATGGCACAAAGAAATGAGAGAAGGCCAATTAGTGTAAAAATTTTCCATACTTGTTTATCGTTATATCCTGCATACACTAAGTGGTGAGTGGTATGGTCTTTACCTCCAACCATAGGGGATTTTCCTTTTCTCAATCTATTTACTACCACTGTCAGTGTATCAGCCGCTGCGGGAGTTAAGGCAGTTAGCGTTAAAATTAATCCTGACCAGGATTCAACTTGGTAGGTTGCACTTACGTTCCATAGAAAAGGAATGGTAAAAAAGGCAACGAAAAGACCGATAAACTGACTACCTGCATCGCCCATGAAGAGCTTAGATGGGTGAACATTGTAGTACAAAAAACCTAAAATTGCTCCTAACATGGTCAGAATCGTCAATGTCCAAACGTCCATAATAAAACCACTGGTAATAAAATTACCCACCAGACAAGCACACAAGACAAAGAAAACCGTTGTTCCCGTAATACCATCCATGTTATCAAGCATGTTCAATGAATTCATTAGCGTCACTACCCAGATAATGGTGATTATGGCATCAGGCCAAAAGGAATGGAATAAGTCAATCTGGACACCAGCTAAAATAAAAATTGCACCACATGAAATCTGAACGAATAACTTAATAAGTGGCCTTGTATTGTAAGCATCATCAGCTAATCCCATTAAAAAGGCCAAGCTGCCAGCCGAAAAGAGTCCAACAAAATTCTTATTGTGAAAAATATTTTCTTCAAAAAAGATTACTGAATAGGCAAATGCCGAGAAAATAAAAACGATAAAAAATGAAACACCACCTAAGGAGGGTTTGGATTGATTGCTCCATCGAACAATTACATCATTTTTATTTCTTATGCCTAACGTTTCTGAGAAGCGAAGTAAAAAATTATTGCAAATCCAGGAGATTAAAAACCCACCTAATAAAAAACCAGTAAAATAAATAATATCAATGTATTGCACCTAACAAAACTAACTAAAACGGTGTGCTAAAGTTATAAAAATCTTTTCCTTCAGCATCTTTTTTTGAAATAATTGGATCATTTATTTTCCAATCAATGGCAAAATCTTTATCCTTCCACAATAAAGTTTCTTCATGTTCTGTAGAATAGTAATTGGTACATTTGTAATGAAAAAGAGTTTCCTCTTCCAAAGTAAGAAAACCATGTGCAAAACCGGGAGGAATCCAAAATTGCAAACCATTTTCTCTTGATAAAATTACACCTACGTGTTTTCCATAAGTGGAGGAATGCTTTCTTAAGTCGATAGCTACATCATAAACACTTCCTTTTAACACTGAGACCAATTTTCCTTGAGCCATGGGAGGAATCTGAAAATGAAGCCCTCTTAAAACGTTTATTTTAGAAGATGAAATATTATCTTGAACAAATTCAACATTTTCACCTAATATTTTTTGATAACGAGATTGATTGAAAGATTCATAAAAATAACCCCTTTCGTCCTCAAACCTTTGTGGTTGAATTAGAAGTAAACCTTCAATGTCAAATGCTGTCACCTTCATTTCTTTCTGCGTACTACTAGATTTTTAAACCAATTTAAGATTCTAGATTTAATAGTCTTTTTTGAATCATCGCTGTAATAACCATAGCCATAACCATAGCCGTAACCATAGCCATAGCCGCTATTTTTTACTGCTTTAATACCGTTCAAGATTACATTTAGTTTAGTAATTTGTTGCATATCGAACAACTCCTTAACTCGATAAGTAAAAATCCGCTTTGAATAATGAGATTTGAAAATATAAATTGGTATATCTGCATCTGTTAAATTTTTTATTCCATCGGATACCAAACCAATTGGTGGATTATCAATGATTATTACATCATATGTAAGTTTCAATTCTTCTACAATTTCTTTAAATCTATTACTCAATAATAACTCTGAGGGGTTAGGTGGTATGGGACCTGCAGTGATGTAATCTAAATTTTCCAAATCTGAATGCCTAATGCACTCATTCAAAGAATTTTGATTGATGATTAATCCACTCATACCATTAATATTCTCTGCATTAAAGCCTAAATGCACTTTGGGTTTTCTCAAATCTAAATCCATCAGAATTGTTTTCTTCCCGGACATAGCAATTATTCCAGCTAAATTTAAAGCAACAAAAGTTTTACCCTCTCCGGAAATAGATGAAGAGATGGCAATCGTTTTATAATCGGGATGGATATAACTGAGATTTGTTCGGATTTTTCTCATGGATTCTGCCAGAACTGATTTTGGCATTTGATTAACCAATATTTGCGAAAAATCGTTAGTTGATTTAATTAAGGGTATTCCTCCAAGCACATTTACTTTAGGTGGAAGTAACTTTTTTAAATCATCGAGCATATTGATCTCGTTAAATGTGAGGTATCTAAAAAACATTATTCCTAGACCTAAGAGCGCACCAAACATTACAAATGTCGTGTATATTAATTTGCGATTTGGAGATACTGGTGTTCGGTTAACTGTCGGTCTAGTTAGAATCCTATTGTTTGACGCATAGCCGGCGTCAGAAATAGAATAAAGGACTTTTTTTTCGGTTAGTAAAGTGTAATATTTCTCGTTCAATTCCTGAATATTTTTAAGTCTGCTATATTCCATCTTTTTCTCAGGAAGTTGAAAGTACTTGCTTTCGAAACCTTGAATTTTAGCAGAAAGAATTCTGCTTGATGCAAACAATCGATCCAGAATAACACCTACACTTTTTCTAATTGTTGATAATTTCGATTGTATCCTTGATTCAATAGCTTTTACTTCACTATTTTCATCTGTAGCTCTGAACAAAAGGTCTTCTTTACGTTCTAACATTTGGTGGAGATCGGTTAGCTGAGCACTCAATGTTTGCTCATAACTTTTACCCAACATTTCAGGGATTAACCGATATACCTCCAGGCGATTTGGTTCAGATTTGAGCTTCTGATTAATACCATTTAAGGTTCGAATTTCGTCCTCAACAGCAAAAAGCTGATCCTGCAATTTAGAGATATTGTCTGATATAGAAGAACCAACCTCTTCTGGATCTGGCATATTTGTTTTACGCTGATATAACATCAAACTATCCTTTGAGTTTTTTAATTCTATCGACAATGAATCCAATTGTTGGTCTATAAAAGCTAAAATATTTTCAGAGCCTTTCCTTTTAATTTCTTCATCATATTCTATGAACGCCTCAGCTAGAGCCAAGGTTATGTCATGACAAAGCTGCGCATTATTACTTCTAAACTTTATTTGGATGGTCTTTGCAACGGGATCTGCAGCCTGGACAGAAAGATTGGGAAGCATTCTTTGAGCATATGATTCAATACTATTGAATGTAAAGTATAGATCATTTTCATCAGAATCAAATTTAAATTCGTTTTGATTATCTGATTTAACAACTATATCAAAATGCTCATTAACAATATGTTTTCCGAGTTTTCCTGAAACTGAATAGTCATTTGATTTGAACTTATAGAAAATCTGAACTTCATCTCCCAGATATTTGACATGAATGGGAACACTGATAAGTGCTGAATCCTTCAACACATAAGGTTGGACATTAAAACTGCTTGAATTATATTTCTCCTCAGTGAGTAATCTGCCTTTCGAAAATAAGCTCACATTGTAACTAATTTTTTGAACTGCTTTTTCAAACATGAATTGTGATTTTATCAATTCTACTTCAGATGATATATCACTATTTTTCTTTGTATTTACATTCTCAATTTCTAAAATTTCCTTAGCATTATCCTGGTTTCCTAATTGCATAACCAAGGTAGATTCATAAGTTGGTTTGGTATACCGAAGGAAAAAATAGGCAAAGGTTGAAAATAAAATTATAAATAAGGCCGGCCACCACCAATATCTCTTGATTATGGTACGCAAAATAGCAGGATCAAAATCCTTATTAATTATGAAACCTTTGTTGCTCAAAAATTAATTTTAATTATTTGGTTATTAATGTAAATAATATGACAAGGTTTGATAACACAGCTACAATGGGCGCAATATCTTTAATTGTCTCTTTGGCAATGTCGTCATTTGGCTCTATGTAAATATAGTCATTGGCTTGAACTATCATGTCAACATACTTCAAACCTTGGACAGTGGATAAATCCAAATGATAAATTTTACGTGTGCCATTTTCTTTTCTAATCAACTTGACGGTATTTGCTTTTCCTCTTTCAGCAATTCCGCCAGCAGCAGCAATAACCTCCATTAATGTCGTATTATTGTTGGCCAACACAATAACTTTTGCATCACCGCCACCCCCTGGAAAAATTATTACACGCTGATTAGTAACTTTAACCTGAACAAAAGGATTTTTATACGCTTTGGAGAATAAATTTTCCAGGGTATCTTCGAATTGCGCAATCGTTAAGTTCTCCGCTTGAACTTCACCAATTACAGGAATTTCCACTTTCCCATTGGAACGAACTACATAATCACTTGGGCCTGAATTTTTATTTACGTCCGGACTTAACCCGCTCATGGACTCAAGAATAGTTGCCCCGTTATTTGTTGCCAATGTGAATGATAGCTTGTCATCAACTGAAATTCTGTAATCGCCAACCGGATACATTGGGATAGAATCTACAATTACAGATTCTCCTTTTGGAGCTTTGAACATGATACTGCTGTTTACACCACATGCATTTAGCAGGTAGAGCAAAGCTAAACAACAAACAATTGGAATTTTATTCTTGATCATATTTTGCTTTCAGCCAATAATTTACGGTAATATACCTCTGTGTTTTTTGCCAATGTATGGTAATTAAATTTGCCTTCTACGAAGGTCCAACCATTTTGTGACATTTTCAAACGTTTTTTTTCGTCATTTATTAATTCCAATAATTTTTCTGCAAACGCTTCAACATTATTTCGCGGAACAACAAACGCGGTTTCACCATCATTTACTATATCTCTAACACCTCCAACATCGGTTGTTACCACTGGGACATTTGTAGCTTGAGCCTCAATTAAACTTACCGGTGTTCCTTCATTGTTTGAGGTTAAACAAATGATATCCATTCCTGCGTTAAAATGAGCAATATCTTTTATCCAAGAAGTCATGACTATTCTATGTTCATCTCTCAATTTCATGTTATCTATTCTATGTTTAATTGATGCATATTCTTCCCCGTCTCCAACAATTAAAAAACATAATTTTTTGTTGGTTTGAGAAGAAACTTTTTGAACAACATCTAAAAAAAGCTGATGGTTTTTAATGGGTGCCAAACGGCCAATAATTGCAATGGCAATGTTGTCATCTTCTAATCCAAATTTCCGTCTTGTTTCCTCGCGTTTTTGAGCAATATCTTTTTGAAATTTTGAAAGGTCGAATCCAAGATGGATGACTTGTACCTTCTGATTATCTGCTATTCGGTGTACTTCTACCAATTCTTTTTTTTGAAGATCAGAAATTGCAATTATCCCAGTGGTTTTTAATGCTAGGCGCCTTTCAATAAACTTGTAAAGCTCGGTTTTTATTTTTCCAAAATAAGAATGAAAAACGTGACCATGAAAAGTATGGATAACAACCGGTACATTCAAGGCAAATGCAGCTTTTCTGCCCAATGCACCTGCCTTGGAAGCATGCGTGTGTACAATATGAGGTTTAAAATCTTTAATGATTTCTTTTATTTTTCTGTATGCTTTTCGATCATTGAAAAAATTAGGTGTTCGCTTCAAATCACTAATTAACATCGGATTTAGCCCATATTCTTCAGGAATATGAAGTGAATCTGACTCGCCAGGTTCAGGAAGCCCACCCACAAGTAAAGTTTCAAAATCATCTGAAAGGAATCTACTCAGGAAGGTTGCATTATAAGTTGGACCTCCGATATTGAATCTATTTATTATTCTGAGCACCCGAATTTTTTCGCCTTTTTCCAAAACTTTACCGAATAATTAAATGCAAATGTGCCGAATGTAAATCTTAAATTTCTACTGTTGAAAATTATTTCGTTCAAAAAATTTTGTTTTAAACATATTCATGAACTTTATGTCAATATTCAGAATATGAAGTTAAGAAATTCCTGCGTATCAATAGCAATTTATCTATTTTCCTTTACAAGTTTTTCACAAACTAAAATTGATACCACGATTCAAAATTTCATATTGCTTCCTGAATGCGAATTTGCGAGTATTTCTTTCAAAGCAATTGATCTTTCAACCAATGAAATCATTGGAAGTTATCAATCAAAATTATCACTTCCAACTGCTTCAACGACCAAACTATTTAGCACAGCAAGTGCCTTAGAAATTCTAGGGCCAAATTATCAACCTGAAACAAAGCTTTTTACAGATGGTTCGTTAGATGAAAATGGTGTATTAATTGGAAATATTTGGATTCAAGGAGGAGGAGATCCCACTTTGGGGAGTCGCTATTTTTGTGAAACGGGTCAGGAGAGAGATTTTCTCAAACAATGGGTTGATACGCTCAAAAAAAAAGGAGTACAAACCATAACAGGATCAATAATCGCAGATGGTTCCAGTTTCGACTACAATGGAGTACCTGATGGTTGGATTTGGCAAGACATGGGGAACTACTATGGCACAGGCCCCAGTGGTATTTGTTTATTCGATAACATGCTTCAATTTAATTTTTCAACAGGTTCAAAAGCAGGAGATACCGCACTCTTCTTGGGTACTTTTCCAATAGTACCTGGATTAGTTTTCAATCATCGCATTACTGCCCAACAAGTTAAATCAGATAATTCCTTCTTGTATGGAGCTCCCTATTCATTAGAGCGTTTCGGAACCGGCGCATTACCATTGAATCAAAGCAATTTCACCGTAAAAGGTAGTCTTCCCGATCCAGAATTCCAACTGGCATTGGAGTTCAAGGAAATGTTAAAGGCTAATGGAATAGCTGTTAAAGGTGAGTCACAAGGAGCAAGAACATTAGGTAAATTGGATCCATATAGATACTCAAAATTTGAACTTTTATTTACACACCGAGGAAAAACAATAAAGGAAATTGTGACTCAGACAAATGTTTGGAGTGTAAATTTATTTGCTGAACAATTGGTTTGCCTATTGGCTTATAATCAGAATGGTGTTGGTAACACTAAAGATGGATTAAAAGTTATGGCGAATTTCTGGAAAAATAAATTGAATTCTGGTGGACTATTTTTAACAGACGGTAGTGGTTTATCTAGAAGCAATGGAATATCTGCAGCACACCTGACTGATTTAGTTCAGTATATGGACACCTCTGTAAATAAACAGGCATTTTTTGAATCTCTTCCAGTATCTAATGTCTCAGGTACACTAAAAAGTTTATGTAAGGAACAAAATTGTGCAGGAAAGATACATGCCAAAAGCGGAACAATGACTCGAGTAAAATCCTATGCTGGTTATGCCCTATCATCATCAGGTAAAAGAATAGCTTTTACTTTTATTGTTAACAATTTCAATGGAACATCATCGATGCTCAATTTAGAGATTCAAAAACTTTTCAATGCATTGAGTAGTTACTGATTTTTCAGTTCTACCTCGACAATTTCTTTCCAAAATTCTTTTAAACTATTACCATCAGCTTTAATCATTTGAGGGACAATACTTGCCGGAGAAAACCCCGGTGTGGTGTTAACTTCAATTACAAATGGTTGACCTTCAACAACCATAAAATCAATTCTAGCGATAGATCTTAGTCCCATGAGTTGATAAATATATTTGGCTAACCGTTGAACCTCATTTTTAATCGTTTCACTCACTCTTGCTGGAGTGATCTCCTGAGATTTACCATGGTATTTGGCGTCATAATCAAAAAACTCGTTTTCAGATGCAATTTCAGTTAATGGTAAAGCATGTAATCCATTTCTGCCTTTGTAAACACCGCAAGTTACCTCTACTCCATCAAGAAACGATTCAATAACAACCGAATTCCCTTCTTTAAAGGCGTTTTCAATGGCTGGCTCCAATTCTTCAGATACCTTCACTTTTGAAATTCCAAAACTGGAACCCGAATCACATGGTTTTACGAAAACCGGTAATCCAAGTTCCTCAATAATGGTTGTTGTGGTATATTTTTGATCCGAAGAAATAAAGCATGATTTGGCCACAGGTATTCCGAAACCTTTTAAAAACTGATTACAGTACCATTTGTCAAAAGATAAGGCAGACGCTAGAGGGCCCGAATTTATATATGGAATGTGTTTCATTTCGAGCAATGATTGAATTTTACCATTCTCTCCGGGATCACCGTGCACATATACTATGGCATAATCCAAAGAAACATTTACATCCGATTTGCATGACATGGAATTAAGATCGAAAGAAACTAGCCCATTTTCTATTTCTGCCACCCAATTATCCTTACTTACATAAATTTTAATAACTCGGTACTCTTCGGGCAAATTATCTTGGATTGTTTGTGCACTTTTGATAGAAATAGCTGATTCAGAGGAATAACCACCACAGAAAATACCAATAGTTTTCATGATAAACAATTTTAGACGAAAATATCATTATTCGAGACTTGCTAAATGAGGAATTAAAAAAGTTATTGGTCACTGTTTTGTTCATTAAACGCCTTTTTCATATTACTTTTCTTTTTGAATTAGGATAAATATTCAACTTTTTCAATTCAGCATTAGCTTTGTTTTTCTTAACTTTACGAAGCTTTTTTCAAGTAATTTTTTGATAAATTCCATTGAACTAAATCATTATGCGTTTCTTTTATTTAGTGTTATTGTTTACATTAAAATATGCCTTACGTATCTTTTATCCACGTGCTAAAACTGTAAACAGCCCTAAGCAATTTTTCGGAAGAACAATCTACGTAAGCAATCATGCAGCCGCTTTCATGGACCCATTGGTTGTTGCATCTATGAGACGTCCAATTGTTTTTTTCATGACGCGTTCTGATGTTTTCAAACCACTAACTAAACCTTTTTTATGGGCAGCTCATATGTTGCCTATCTATCGTCAACTTGACGGGGTAGACACTAAGGAGTTAAATGCGAAAGTTTTTGAAAAATGCAGTAAAGTATTATCCTTCGGAAGAAATCTTTTGATTTTTGGGGAAGGATTTACAGATGATACATTTGTGCGCAGATTAAAACCAATCAAGAAAGGGGCCATTAGAATTGGTTTTACTGCATTGGAAAGCATGAATTGGAAAAAAAGAATTTATATTGCGGCAGTTGGATGTAATTATACCGCTCCAAATAAAATTGGGAGTGATTTATTAATTGCAACTTCAGACAGATTTTGTTTAAATGACTACCGAGCTCAATATGAAGAAAACCCAAACAAAACCATAACGGAACTGACAAGAAAACTGGAGTTGATGATGCAAGAACAAATTACGCATATCAACAATATTCAGCTTACAGATTTTCATGAAAACATCATGAAATTAACTCGGAAAGGAATGAATGCCGAAAATTTTGACAGCTCAATTGCTTTAGAAAAAAGATGGCGTTATTCCCAAAATTTAGCCAACTGGCTGAACCAACAAAACGAAGGGGAAATACAAAAATTGGAGGGCTTAATAAAAAGTCTTGAACAATATTTTGCTCTACTTAAAAAAATGAATCTAAAAGAAAAGTATCTTTTCGAGTTATCTGAGAACGGAAAAATTTCCAGAAATCATGAACTATTAATGCTAATTCTTTTGATGCCAATTGCATTAATTGGATTTATTCATTGCAGTTTACCGTATTTGCTTGTAAAACGATTTGTAGAAAAATCATTTAAAAGAAAAGTTTTTTGGGGTTCAGTGAAACTTTTATTGGGGAAAATTGCCATTGGTTTATTTAACTTACCGGTAATATTTCTTTTCTATTATTTTGTATATCCTAATTATTTGTTCGCCATTTTTTATTACTTATCTATCGGATTATTTGGTACAGTCGCTTATCATTGGGTAAATACTTATGTACAATATACCGAAAAAGGGAAAGTTGCAAAAGTAGATTTATCCAAAATTGTAAATAAAAGAAAGGCTATAATTGAAGCGGTTTATGAACAAATTCCCTTAGCATAGCTATTTATTTACAGCATAAATAAAAAATATTAAGCCAATACCAGTTGCTAAAGAAATCAAAATATTGAGAATTGCTAAAATAGGATTTCCCAATTGAATGAGTTGGACTGTTTCATGTCCGAAGGTTGAAAAAGTGCTAAATCCACCACAAAAACCCGTCACAATTAAAGGCTGTAACCAATTTTCACAAGCGCCTTTTTGTATGAAAAAGACCGTTGTAATAGCCAATATTAAACAAGCCAAAACATTAGAAATTAATGTAGCAAAAGGAAATGTATGGGTGAAGAAATGAGTTGATATGATTCCAATTCCATATCTTGCTAAACTTCCCAACCCACCACCAATAAAAACATACAAAGCATTCATCTTCAATTGATTTTTTTGACAAAAAAGTCGTAGATGTATCTTTTGAATAGCCAGGCTAACATTATTCCTATTGTCGCACCTCCTATTATATCCGAAAGATAATGAACACCGAGATAAATTCTACTTAAACCAACTACTAGCCCAATAATTATCAAAGTTAAAATATCCCAAGTCCATTTTCTATCTATAACCCAAGAATAAAAAGCTACCAAACTAAAATAATTCGCAGCATGAGAGGAAACGAAGCTAGCAAATTGCTTACCCTTGTAAAGTTCTCCGATTTCAGCATTGTAATACAAATGAAGTTGACTACTTATTTCTGCATTATAAGATGGTCGCTCTCTTAACACCAAATCTTTAAAAAGGTGCAAGCAAATTTGATCTGTTAAAACAAACAATAGAATTGAACTGAAAATAAATAATAACCAATGCTTTAAATCTAGCTTAAAGTATGTTAAAGAAAGGATAATAAAAAATGGGAAAATCCAAAATAACTTAGAAGAAATGAACCACATCAACTCATCTAACCAAGGTAAATGACATCCATTAATTGTCAATACAATGGATTTATCTATCTGATACAAAAAATCAATCATGCTGCAATCGATTCCAAATCAAATCCTTAAGCTCTAATAAACCTTTTTGAGCAATTGAAGAAATAAAAACAAATGGAATCTTTGGTACGTCTTTACTAATTGCTTGCTTTAGTTCATCATCCAACATATCTGATTTGGTTATTGCCAATATCCTTTCTTTATGCAGCAACTCTGGATTATATTGTTTTAATTCATTCAGCAATACTTTATATTCATTATGAATATCAGGGCTATCCGCAGGAATAAGGAACAATAAAATGGAGTTCCGTTCAATATGTCTCAAAAACCTCAATCCCAAGCCTTTACCTTGATGAGCACCTTCAATTATACCTGGTATATCTGCCATTATAAAAGATCGGTAATCACGATAATTTACAATTCCAAGGTTAGGTCTGAGCGTTGTAAATGGATAATCACCTATTTCAGGCTTTGCAGCAGAAAGAACTGACAATAAAGTACTTTTTCCAGCATTGGGAAAACCTACTAATCCTACATCAGCCAAAACTTTTAATTCAAGAATTTTCCAACCCTCCTTTCCGTCTTCCCCAGGCTGAGCATATCTTGGCGTTTGATTCGTCGCAGATTTAAAATGATTATTTCCCATACCTCCCCTACCGCCGGGTTGTAGAATCTGTTCTTCGCCATTCTCTGTTATTTCAAATAGCACTTCACCTGTTTCCTCATCCTTTGCGACTGTGCCTAATGGAACTTCAATATATTCATCTTTTCCCTGAGCTCCTGTTTGCAAATTACCTGAACCATGCGCACCATGACCAGCTTTTATGTGCTTTTTAAATTTTAGATGCAAAAGAGTCCATAATTGTGCATTACCACGAACAAATATGTGTCCGCCCCGTCCACCATCGCCACCATCAGGACCACCTTTAGGAATATACTTTTCACGCCTGAAATGCGCAGAACCTCCGCCGCCATTTCCTGAAGAACAATGAATTTTTACATAATCAACAAAATTATCAGAGGCCATTGTTCAATTTTTAGCATTAAAGTTATAAACAGTTTTACTTTTAATTATGATTATCAATAGCACCGAAAATTCTATCGGTTATTTCGTCAATAGTTCCAATACCATCAATAGCCACGAATTTATTTTGAGCTTGATAAAAAGATTTTACGGGAGCTGTTTCCGTGTTGTAAACCAAAATTCTATTCTCGATTATTTTTGGATCAGCATCATCTGCCCTGCCACTAAACTCTGCCCTTTTCAATAACCTATTCTTAAGCTCTTCCTCTTCAACTTCTAAAGCCAACATCAGCGAAATCTTAGCATCAATTTCATTTAATAAAACATCAAGAGCAGCTGCCTGATTTTGCGTCCTCGGAAATCCGTCAAAAATAAATCCTTTAGGAGTTTCGTGTTTCATGACTTCGGCGCGTAGCATATTTATAGTTACTTCATCAGGAACTAATTTCCCCTGATCCATGTAGGATTTTGCCAAAATACCTAATTCTGTTTCCCCTTTAATATTTGCGCGAAAAACATCTCCTGTTGACAAATGAACGAGACCATATTTTTCAATTAATCTTTCTGACTGCGTTCCTTTTCCAGCGCCGGGAGGGCCAAATAACACCAAATTCAACATATTCCTTCTTATTAATCCTCTTTAATTTTAAAAATGCTGGGAATATTTCTCCCTTTCTCGTTGTAGTCCAAGCCATATCCAACTACAAAATCATTAGGTATGGAAAATCCAACATATTCAGGGGTATGATTGCCCTGAAAAGCATCAGGTTTGTATAGCAATGTACAAACCTTTACCGACTCAGGAGATTCAGCCTCTAACAATTTTTTAACCTTATCAATGGTAATTCCGGTATCTACAATATCCTCAATAATTACTACATGTTTACCATACAGAGATGCCGTCAATCCTATTATTTCGTCAACACGACCAGTGCTTTTCGTACCATGATAGGAACTCACCTTGATAAATGATACTTGGCATGGTAAATCCACCTTTTTCAATAAATCAGATGCAAACATGAAAGCACCATTCAAAATTACCAAGAAAACGACATCTTTACCCTTGTAATCATTGGAAATTGCGTGAGACAAAAATTTAACTTGCTCCGATATCTGGAGTTCATCTAAATAAGGTTCAAAATACTTATCATTTACCTGAATCACATCTATTTACTATAACACAAAAATACGATTAATTTAAAAATATTTGAATACCATAAATCAACAATACTGAAAAAAGCAAATTATATTTGAACATGGAAAACAATTGGGAATCAAAGCTTATTCAAATTGGAATTATTGGCGGCGGTCAATTAGGTAGAATGTTTATTCAGGAAGCCATTAGTTTTGATGTGAATGTTCATGTATTGGATGGTGATATAAATGCTCCTTGCAAGGAGATTGCACATTCGTTTACTCATGGATCAATCCTCGATTATCATGCAGTATTTAATTTTGGAAAGAACAAAGATATCATCACTGTTGAAATTGAAAATGTAAATATAGAAGCCCTTGAGGATCTGGAAAAAATGGGTAAAAAAGTCTATCCCCAACCCCATGTATTGAGAACAATTAAAGATAAAGGCATACAAAAATTATTCTACCAACAAAATGGAATACCTACCTCACCCTTTGTTTTGATTGAAAACAAGGATGATCTTACCAAAAAGATTAAAAATTATCCAGCAGTTCAAAAATTAAGAACTGGTGGTTACGATGGCAAAGGCGTATTTGTTATTAAAAATGAGGCCGAATTAATTAATGCCTTCAATAATCGTTCAATACTAGAAGAATATGTTCCATTTCAGAAAGAGTTGGCCGTTATTGTTGCCAGAAATCAAAGGAATGAAATCGTTTCTTATCCTGTCGTTGAGTGTGAATTTAATGATGTTGCAAATCTTGTAGAAATGTTATTCTCGCCGGCAGACGTAGACCAATCAGTTGAAGATGAAGCACAAAGAATCGCCAGGAAAGTAATAGAATCATTGGATATGATTGGTATTTTGGCGGTAGAATTCTTCCTCACTAAAGACAACCAATTGTTAGTGAATGAAATTGCCCCAAGACCTCATAACAGTGGGCACCACACGATTGAGTGTAACAGAACATCTCAATTTGAACAACATTGCAGAGCCATTTTAGGAATGCCACTTGGAGCCACTGAATTAATTCAATGCGGAGCAATGATTAATCTTCTAGGAGAACCAGGATTTGAAGGACAAGTGCGTTATACGGGTTTGTTGGAAAGTATGAAGATTGATGGAGTTCATCCTCATTTATACGGTAAAAAAGAAACCAAAGCATTCAGAAAAATGGGGCATATCACCATTTCTGGAAAAAACCTTGAAATCGTAAAAGAAATAGCTCACAAGGTAAAAGGAATGGTAAAAGTTATCGCCTAATGCCTTGCAATTTGACAGCTATTTTTAGTTGAATTTTTTCATTTTTTAACTTTTGTTTAATATTTTTTTGTTTTCATTAAACATTTTTGTTTAGATTTGTAAAAGAAACATTAAACAATCATGTTATGTCGACTGTAGAATTCAATGAAACACTAATCGGGATGGAAAGTAATTTGCATTCATTTGCTTTAAACTTTACCCGTAACAATGAAGACGCCAAGGATCTCACTCAAGAGACCATGCTAAAAGCTATAACCTACAGAAATTACTACACTCCCCAAACCAATTTCAGAGCATGGGTTTTTACCATTATGCGCAATATTTTTATCAATCAGTACAGAAGAAAAGTTAAGTCAGGAACTATTTTCGACAATTCAAAAGATCTTTATTTGTTAAATACTGCAGATTCTGAAAATTCTGCCGTAAATTTACTTACTGAGAAAGAAGTAAACAGCAAAATAAATACACTCGAAAAAGAATATAAGGAACCTTTCGAAATGCATTTTCAAGGTTTCAAATACAAGGAGATTGCTGAAAAATTAGATATTCCAATCGGTACTGTTAAAAGTAGGATTTTTATCGCTAGAAAAAAGTTGATGGATCTCTTACCAGATTATAAATACTCAGTTAACTAATGAGCAAAAAAGTTACGATTATTGGTTCAGGAATTTCAAGTTTATCAGCCGCAGCGTTTCTGGGAAAAGAGGGCTATGATGTTACCATACTAGAAAAAAATGAAACCATTGGTGGAAGAGCCCGACAATTCGAACAAAACGGTTTTACTTTTGACATGGGGCCCAGCTGGTATTGGATGCCTGATGTATTCGAACAATTCTACAACAAGTTTGGGTATACTACCAGTGATTTTTATGAGCTTAAGCGACTGGATCCGTCTTACACAGTTTTTTGGGAAGATAAGACAGAAACGCCTATCCCAGCCAATGAAGATGAACTTTTTGCATGGTTTGAATCAGAAGAACCAGGAAGCTCTGAACAATTGAAAAAATTCCTTTCGGAAGCTAAATACAAATACGATGTAGGAATGAACGATTTGGTTTTTAAACCGAGTCTTAAAGTATCTGAATTCGCTGACATGAGAATTCTTAAAGGCCTGTTTAAGTTGCATCTCTTGTCTTCATTTTCAAAATATATTCGTCGTTATTTCAAAAACGAAAAAATTCTATCTCTTCTTGAATTTCCAGTTCTCTTTCTCGGTGCGATGCCAAAAGATACCCCCGCTTTGTATTCATTAATGAATTACGCCGATATTTCCTTGGGAACATGGTATCCAATGGGCGGCATGTACAAATTTATTGAAGCATTTGAAAAAATTGCAAAGGAAAATGGTGCAAAAATTCTTACCAATCATGAGGTTCAAGGAATAATTTATGATGGTAAAACTGTAACAGGAGTTAAAACTAGTCAAGGCGTATTCGATACAGATATATTATTGTCAGGAGCCGACTATCATCATACTGATAAATCCATTTTAAACGGGAAAGCAAATTATAACTCTGATTATTGGGATAAACGAACAATGGCTCCTTCAAGTTTGCTTTTTTATTTGGGAGTCAATAAAAAAATTGATGGTCTAAATCACCACAATTTGTTTTTTGATGAAGCATTTGAATTGCATGCAAGGGAAATTTACAAAGATCAAAAATGGCCAACTTCACCACTATTCTATGCGAGTGCACCGTCCAAAACTGATCCTACCGTTGCTCCTGAAGGAATGGAAAATTTATTCCTCTTAATACCAATTGCACCTGACCTCAAGGATGATGAGGAAACACGTGAGAAATACTTCCACATGCTTATGGACAGATTGGAAGATCGCACGAAAACAGCCATTAGAGCGCATATTGTTTACAAAAAAAGTTTTTGTGTTTCCGATTTTAAAAATGACTACAACGCTTTTAAAGGTAATGCCTACGGATTAGCCAATACACTGAGGCAAACGGCATACTTTAAGCCATCGCTGAAAAATAAAAATCTTGTAAATATGTATTACACAGGTCAATTGACTGTTCCGGGTCCTGGCGTTCCTCCATCCATAATATCTGGTGAAGTTGCAGCTAAACAAATTGTTAAAGAACATCCATTGCTCCACGAATAAAACCTAAAAAACCATCAAAACTATGAAAGAACTTTTCGATAATTTATCACATGAAATGAGTGAAATGACAACTAAAAAATACAGTACGTCATTTTCCCTAGGGATCTCATTTCTGCATAAAAGTATACATAAACCAATTTACGCGATTTACGGTTTTGTTCGTTTTGCAGATGAAATTGTTGACTCTTTCCACGGATTTGAGAAAAAAGAATTGCTTGACGATTTTAAAAAACAAACCTACGATGCCATAGAAAAAGGAATATCTTTAAATCCTATATTGAATAGTTTTCAATGGGCAGTGAATGAATATAACATTCCATTGGATTTAATCGAAACATTTCTGCAAAGCATGGAAATGGATCTGGATAAAAGAAAATACGACGCGGAAAAATATGCCCAATATATTCTTGGATCTGCAGAGGTAGTCGGATTAATGTGTCTGAAAATATTCGTAAACGGCGATGATAAAGAATATGAACGCTTGAAACCATCTGCCATGAAACTGGGTTCAGCATTTCAAAAAATAAATTTCCTTAGAGATTTAAAAGCTGATTATCAAGAGCTTGGAAGAACATATTTTCCCGGAATTGATCTTAACGAATTCAATGCAACAGTGAAAAAAGAAATTGAAGCAGATATTGAAATCGATTTTCAACAAGGTTATGAAGGAATAAAACAACTGCCAAAAAATGCGCGTTTTGGTGTTTACATGGCTTACATTTATTACTACAAACTATTTGCTAAAATCAAGACTACTTCACCTCAGGTAATTCTAAATGAACGCATTCGTATTCCAAACAATAAAAAATACCGTTTGTTTTTAAAATCTTACCTTAAACACAACTTAAACCTTATTTAATTTGAGTAATTCTCCCACGGCAGAAGTAATATTAGTAGATACCGATGATAACATCATCGGATCTATGGAAAAATTAAAAGCACATGAACAAGGATTGCTTCACCGTGCATTTTCAATTCTCATTTTTAATGACGCACAAGAGCTTCTGCTTCAACAGAGAGCGCTCAATAAATATCATTCTGCTGGACTTTGGACAAATACCTGCTGCAGCCATCAAATGCCAGGGGAAACAACAATGGAGGCGAGTATCAGGAGACTGAAAGAAGAAATGGGTATGTCCTGTGAATTATTCCATCAGTTTACTTTTATATACAAAGCTGAATTGGAAAACAACCTGATAGAACACGAATTAGATCATGTGTTGATTGGGTTTTCAAACGAAAACCCGGTAATCAATGAAGAAGAAGTAATGAATTTCAAGTGGATAAAAATCGAACACTTGCAACGAGACATGAAATTGCATCCGGAAAATTATACCGTTTGGTTCAATTTAATTTTTAATCAGCATTTAGAAAGGCTTAATTCCTACCTGTATCATGAAAGTTTGCAGAAGAGAAACTTTTAACTCCGCACATCGGCTATTCAATCCGGATTGGTCAGATGAAAAGAACTATGAAGTATTTGGAAAATGCAGTAATCCTAATTTTCATGGGCACAACTACGTGCTAGAAACGTGGGTAGAAGGAGAAATTGATCCTGAAACAGGATACGTTATTGATTTAAAATACTTGAAAGATCTCATTCGAAATGAAATTTGTGAACGCTTTGACCATAGAAATTTAAATTTAGATTGCCATGAATTCCATGCTTTAAAACCTTCAGCAGAAAACATTGCTATGGTTATTTGGAATATTCTGCGTGATCACCTGGACCAAAAATACGCCTTGAGTGTGCGGCTTTGGGAGACCGAGAATAATAGTGTAATGTATGACGGCGAAGAAAAACCAAAAAGTTAAATCAACATTCGACATAATCGAATTCTTCATCAATTTTAATTGAAACACATTACATTTTCTAGTAAAAAGACTTATAACAAAAAGTCTTCTACTGTATCCGGTGTGATGACATTAAAAGTATGTTGTACATAATTTCTAGAAAATGTTTTGCTTAAGCGAGCTTTTGCATTTTTATTCCATTTAATTTCAAAGGCATGAAACACTTGATTTTCCTCGATAACTAAATCAATTTCTTGTTGATCCTGCGTACGCCAGAAATAAAAATTCACCCAACGGTTGTCGTAATTATATTTTTTGAAAAGTTCACTTATCACGTAATTCTCCCATAATGCGCCTACATCTGCTCTTTTTTCCGGTATATTAAAGTTCCCAATCAAGGCATTCGCAACACCATTGTCAATAAAATAGATCTTTCTGCCTTTTTTTAATTCTTTTGAATGGTTCCTGCTTAAAGCCTTTAATCTAAAGATTACAAAACTGTCTTCCAGTAATTTAATATACTTTTCTACGGTAGCATTATCAATTTTGAGTTCTTTGGATAAATTGTTATAATTGATTTCTGTACCAATTCTAAAAGCCAATAATTGTAACAAATGAACCAATTTTTCCGGCATTTTTAAACCCTCAAACATCAATACATCTTTATACAAATAGCTATCAGTAAGCAATTTTAAACGTTCTTTTTCTTCACCAGTATTTAAGGCTATCTCTGGGTAGGAACCGTAAAGTAGGCGAACGGGAATCAACCGTTTCTCCTCGATTAAACCATGATGATTAACAAGTTCTGCAAACGAAAAGGGAAACAACTGGAATTGCCACTTTCTTCCGGTTAATGGCTCGTTGGTTTTATTTTTTATCTCAAATGCCGATGAACCAGTTGCAATAACCTGGATATCCGGTATGGAATCTATTATTATTTTCAATTTAATTCCAACATCCTTTAATGTTTGAGCTTCATCTATTACTATTATTTTATTCGATCCGAAATAATTTTTCAATCGTGTAGATGTTCCATTTTCAAATAAAGCTTGAATATCTGATTCATCAGCATTTAGCCAGAGCGCATCATTCCTGTCTTTTATTAATGCTTTCAGAAAGGTTGTTTTCCCAACTTGACGTGGACCTAAAAGAATGATTGCCTTTCCTTTGAAAAGTTTATTTTCGATATTTGGTAAAATAGTTCGTCCAATCATTCAGAACAAAAATAATTAATTTTCGTATTATTTTAGAATTAAATCCAAAAAAAAACGTTTTATTTTAGAATCAAATCAAAAATAATACGAAAATAGCGATGGAAAAGAACATTAAAAAATATAAAATCTCCCACCAATTGATGTTGACGGGAGATAAATTTTTGGGTTTTAAATTTTAATTATGGAGTGAATGAAGGAAGAATATTTTGAACCTGTGCAATAAATTTCTATAAAAATCCTTTTAATCACTCGCCATATTAAATCCTGTTTCAACATTATTTATCATCTCAAAGAAATTGCCCCTGTTCGTTGCATTTTTAATCAAGCAAACAAGTAGAAATAACAATTTAGAATTAACACCTTTTACTCTTTATTTATGCAGACGGCACCGTGGAACGGATTTATGAAGCAGAATAATTGAAGAACCTCCCCCTCTAGAGGGGGTCGGGGGGGAGGACAATTTAAACAATGAACAAAACAACAACAGAATACCACCGACCTTGCGTAAAGTGTTTTTCGAAATTGAACTGAAAAGACCAATTAAAATCACTTAAAACAAAAAAGTCCCTGTCGGGACTTTCAAAATAAATATGATAACCAGATTTACTCTGTCATATTAGCATAAACCTCCGCGCTTAATAAACCATCCATTTCACTTGGATTATTCATCTTTACCTTAATCATCCAACCTTCACCATATGGATCACTATTCACCAATTCAGGTGCAGCTTCTAACGCTTCATTGAATTCTAAAATTTCTCCACTCACCGGCATGAACAAGTCAGAAACCGTTTTTACAGCTTCAACGGAACCAAAAACCTCCTCTTGACCAAGCGTCTCACCTACGGTTTCGATTTCTACATAAACGATATCCCCAAGTTCTCCTTGGGCGAAATTGGTAATACCAATAGTTGCAATATCACCATCTACGCTGACCCATTCATGGTCTTTTGTGTATTTTAAATTTTGTGGAACGCTCATTGTAATTTTATTTTGAGCAAAAGTATAATTTTTTCAATCTTTCCAAAAGGTTTAATAAATTAAGTTCTCCACAATTGCGAATTTTATTAATAATAATTGAAGCATTAATATCATTGGTCTAATTCTTCATTGGCGTTAACCAATCCATGCAATTTTATTAATTTTGTCTCATGGTAAACCAAGATCAGTTAAAGGATATTTCAACGCGTATTCATGCGATATCCAATTATCTTAAAATTCCTGAAAAACGATTACAGCTCAAAGAAGAAGAATTAAAAACTCAAGACCCTAGTTTTTGGGATGATCCAAAAACTGCTGAGGCTCAAATGAAGTCAATCCGCACACTTAAATTTTGGATCGAAGCATTTGATAAATTACAATCGCTTTATGATGATATCGAAGTACTGATTGAATTTGTCAAAGAAGGAGCTGCAGATGAACAAGAAGTGGATGATTCCTTCAAAGATTTGAGTACTGCTGTGGAAGAATTAGAACTTAAAAACATGCTTTCCGGTGAAGAGGATGCACTTAGTGCAGTGCTTCAGATTACAGCTGGAGCTGGTGGGACTGAGAGTTGTGATTGGGCTTCAATGTTGATGCGGATGTATATGATGTGGGGACAAAAAAATGGCTACAAAATCAAAGAACTAAATTACCAAGATGGTGATGTGGCTGGTGTCAAAACAGTTACACTTGAATTTGAAGGTGAATTCGCTTTTGGCTATTTGAAAGGTGAAAATGGGGTACACCGTTTGGTTCGAATTTCTCCGTTTGATTCTAATGCCAAGAGACATACCTCCTTCGTTTCTGTATATGTGTATCCATTGGTTGACGACAATATTGAAATAAATATAAATCCAGCAGATATTACTTGGGATACTTTCCGCGCAAGTGGCGCAGGAGGGCAAAACGTAAATAAAGTCGAGACCGCCGTTCGATTGAGGCACGCACCTTCGGGAATTATTATTGAAAACTCTGAATCTAGATCGCAATTGGCCAATAAAGAAAAAGCGATGCAGCTCTTGAGATCACAATTGTACGAGTTGGAACTTAGAGCCAGAATGGAAAAAAGAAATGAAATAGAAGCCGGCAAAAAGAAAATTGAATGGGGTTCCCAAATACGCAATTATGTCATGCATCCTTATAAGTTGGTTAAGGATGTCAGGACAGGTTATGAAACCGGAAATGTAGATGCCGTGATGGACGGTGATATTGATGAATTTTTAAAAGCATTTTTAATGATGTATGGAAACTAATAGTAATTAAACGCAAACACCTTAACCATGATTATTTACCACCACTCTAGCTGTTCGAAAAGTCGTTCAGCACTCGATTTATTGCGAGAAAAAAAAATACCGTTTGAAGTTATTGAGTATTTTAAAAAACCTTTCCAAAAGGAAGAATTAAGTGCCATAATCAGAAAATTAGGTATTCATCCAGAGGAATTGATTCGCAAAAATGAAAAGGAATACAAGCAAATTTTTCCGTCTAAAGAAATTTCAGAGGACGACTGGATTGAAGGAATGTTGCGACATCCGAAACTTATTCAGCGCCCAATCGTAGTAAACGGAGACAAAGCCGTTATTGCCAGACCGGCTGAAAGAATTTTGGAATTGTTATAGTTGCATTAATTTGAAATGAGAACCAAGTATATTGATTTAATAGACCAAACGTTTGATTTTCCTCAGAACGAGTTTCACCTGAGAGAAGATCATCTTTTTTTTCACGGTATAGATTTGATGCGTTTGATCAATCAGTACGGAACACCCTTGAAATTCAATTATTTGCCTCAAATCAGTAATAACATTCAAAGAGCAAAAGGTTGGTTCCGTGAAGCAATTAACAACCTTGGTTATTCCGGAAATTACTACTATTCTTATTGTACAAAAAGTAATCACTTTTCCTTTGTGCTTGATGAAGTTTTAAAGAATGATGTGCATATTGAAACGTCATCTGCTTTCGATATCGATATTGTTCGAAATTTATACAAAGCTGGCAAATTAGCCGATGGCAAATATGTCATTTGCAATGGTTACAAACCAAAGCAGTACATCGATAATATGGCGGCGCTCATCAATGAAGGAAACCTGAATGTTATTCCAGTAGTTGACAACACACAGGAACTTGATGACATTCTTGCCAAGACAGATCGACCGATTAGTATTGGGATTCGAATCGCATCAGAAGAAGAACCAAAATTTGAGTTTTATACTTCCAGATTAGGAATTAGATACCGAGAAATAGTGCCATTCTATAAATCAATGCTGAAGGATAATCCAAAGGTGGAGGTGAAGATGTTGCATTTTTTCATTAACACAGGAATTAATGACACTTCCTATTATTGGAACGAATTAACCAAATGTTTGCGCATTTATAGTGACCTAAAAAAGGTTTGCCCTTCATTGGATTCTTTGAATATTGGTGGTGGATTCCCTATTAAAAAGTCCTTGGCTTTTGATTTTGATTACGCCTACATGGTTCGCGAGATTTTAACTCAAGTTCAGCGGGTATGTACAGACAATGATATTCCTGAACCGAATATTTTTACAGAATTCGGATCGTTTACCGTTGGAGAAAGTGGTGGTGCAATTTTTAGTGTAATCCATCAAAAACAACAAAATGATAGAGAGAAGTGGAACATGATCGACTCTTCATTCATGACGAACCTTCCAGATACCTGGGCGATTAATCAACGTTTTATTATGCTTCCTGTCAACAGATGGAACGATGACTACGAGCGCGTTTTACTCGGAGGTTTGACCTGCGACAGCGATGACTATTACAATTCCGAACAACACTCTAATGCGATATATCTTCCTAAATTCGATAGGAATAAAACACTCTACATCGGATTTTTTAATACCGGCGCCTACCAAGAGACGATTGGAGGTTTTGGAGGACTTAAACACTGTTTAATACCCGAACCAAAACATATTCTAATTCAAAGAGATGAAAACGGAAAGTTGCAAACTGAACTTTTTAGTGAAGAGCAAACAGCTGAAGATTACTTAAAAATTCTTGGCTATGAAAAAAACGATAAATTTCGTTGAATACGTCCCGAATTTATGTAATTTTGCACCTCAAAAAATCATCCTGAAAGAGAAAAATGAAACTAAATCGTATACTTTTAAAAACTAACACCTTATTTTCTCAACAATTTTCTGAATGGGCTTTAGCACACCACATTAGAGTAGAAGACTTCCAAGAAAAATCAGAAGAACCCGATAATGGTATTGATGGATTGGTCATATTTAACGAGAACCAAGAAATTGATAGAGATATTGCTGAAATTAAAACACTTTTCGATAGAAAATTGAAACCGGTACACAATATTGATATTAATGGTACCTTAATGGTTGGTTTATCAAATCTAGAGCTTTGGATTGAGCGAAACCGCTGTAAACATGTACTTTTTATTGCTTCCGATTCGGTACTTTCCAATCCAAATTGGGAGAGATACATGAAGAATTTGAAATAAATTAATTTTTATTCTGTCTTTTATCCTTTTCTTTTAAAGCTTGCTTTGAAGTAACAACTATTAGTAGTATTTTCACATCCTCAATAGTTAACGTCAGGGAAATGAAAAAAAAATACAGCCTTGTTGACTCGGATATCAATTCCAATACGCTTTATGAGAAGGGTAAAAAGGTGATTCAATCATCTACTACCAATACTGTCGTTTTAGCTTTAGCACTTACTTCCTCAACAATGGTTTTGAGTGGCTGCACTGACGAAAAGGATTGTGATCAAGACGTTACCGTATACGCTGATCCAACCGATTCTGCTAATTATGATGCTCTGGATACCGCAGATGTAGCAGCATATGACTTTGGAACTTTTCAGGATAAGAAAACTTGTGATTAATTCAATTTGTAATGGATTATTCCCTTGATTGGCTGCTTTACCCTTTAACTTCAGAGCAATTTTACACTGATTATTTCGAAAAAAAATATTTACACATTGCTCGTGAGAATCAATCGACATATTATTCAGCATTATTAAATCAAGACAAAATTGATCAAATATTAGGCGGCAGGCTTTTCCGTTTTCCCGCCTTGCGATTGACCAAATTTGGACAGGAGGTAAATTCTTCTCAGTATACCAATGATAAATTTGTTGATATGTCTTTGGTATACAAACATTTCCTTGATGGCTTCACGATCATTTTGAATGCCATGCATGAACAAGATCCTGATTTGGGGGCCTTGGTAGGGAAGTTATCACAAATTACCGGTCATCCATTCCAAACAAATGTTTACATTACGCCTCCTAATAGTCAAGGATTTCCTGCTCATTATGATTCACATGATGTTTTTATTCTTCAAGTTGCTGGAAGCAAAACCTGGAGAATTTACAAGGAAAATCCCATTGAATTGCCTACCAAACTATTAGAATTCCAATCCGAGGTGCATAAACCAAGCGAAAGCTTGGAAGAAGTTCACCTCTCTGAAGGGGATTTGTTATATATTCCTAGAGGTTATATGCACGACGCAACGACTAGCGAGTCTTTGTCCGCACATGTAACGTTAGGATGGTTAGGATTTACGTGGACTGATTTGATGGTGCAAATGATACTAGATTTTTCTAAAACCAATCCCTCAGCAAGAAGGTTTCTGCCTAATGTAAAATCTATCAATCCAGCAGAAACAGTTGTCTATTTCAAAGATTTAATAGAAAAATTTTCTGAAACAGTTGATTTAGAAAATGCTATGAATCAATTCCGACAGCAACTCAATAGTAATCTTAATTTTAATATACCTAACATTTTAAAAAATACCTTGGGTTATCATTCTCTTGATTTATCTACTCCTTTGATTAAAAGAAAAGACCTAATTTTTGATTTAAGCATAAAAGCAAATGAAGTCGTTATGTCATGGAGTTCGAAGGAAATTAATTTCCCTGAATTCACCTACAATACCTTAAAGTTTATTCATCACTTAGCAACACCTTTTTCAGGAAAAGATTTGCCTGAAGATTTGGATGACGAGGGTAAATTAGTATTGCTAAAAAGGTTAATGAAAGAGGGAGTGATTCGTTTAGCTTGACTATCTTGTAACAGAAACTATAGTTTTCGTTGAAATAAAGTATGTTTTTGAATAATTTTCTCCTTAATTTGGCGTTCTGAATGGCATTCATGAGAATACTTCTCCTTTTGATGTTAATTAGCCCTGTGTATTTAATAGGGCAATATGCCAATTTTCGATCAAAATCGGAGGTGGGATTTCTTTTGGGTGGATCAAATTATTTTGGTGATTTGAATAAGTTTAAACCTTATTATGGCGTCAAACCAGCTGCTGGATTATTGTACAGATTTAATTTTCATAACAGGGCTACTTTCAGGCTTAATGCAATGTATGGTTCTGTAGCTGCGGCTGACAAGGATTCCAAACAATCCATTCAACAAAATAGAAATCTGAGTTTTCAATCCACTTTGTATGAAATCGGTAGTGGTATTGAATTTAATTACCGACCCTTTAAATTGGGAAATCCAAGGTATCATGCAACTGCCTATATTCTAGCTGAAATAGCTGTTTTTCGCATGAATCCCAAAACGGAATACAATGGAGAATTGGTCGAACTTCAACCTTTAGGTACTGAAGGACAGGGTACCAGTATCAACAGTGATTCCCCCTACAGTTTGACTCAAATTGCATTACCAATTGGTGCAGGATTTAAAGTTTCTTTGGGTAAAAAAGCTTCCTTCTCTTTCGAATATGGACTCCGCAAAACTTTTACCGATTATCTTGATGATGTGGGAAGTGATACTTATGCCAATCACATTATTTTGGCACAAGAAAGTGGACCAATCGCTTCGGTATTGTCCAATAGAAGTTTGGATGGTTCAAGATTTGGAAAACGAGGAACTTCTTTAACAAAGGATTGGTATTCATTTTTTGGTATTATGTTTTCTTTCAGAATAGGTAAAGAAGGAATTTGTTTCGGTACTTAATCCAATTTGAGGAGCGTAAATCTAAATTTTAGATTAATTAAACATTGCAAGCAATTAATTAGCTCGTTAACCAAGTTATACTTAAACTTAAAAGTATTTCCCTTACGAATTCTAAAAAAAATTCAAAGAAAAAGGGCCATCTCAATTTGAAACAGCCCCTAAAATTGAATTAATTTTATTCTGGTAACTTATAGTTTTAATGTTGATGACCATCACCCTCGTGGTGTTCATGTGTTGCACTTTCTTTAATATCAACCATTTCAATTTCAAAAACCAAATCTGAATAAGCAGGGATTACTCCCGGGATTTCCTGGCTATTATAAGCCAAGAAATAAGGCAAGAATAATTTTGCTTTTCCACCTTTTCCGATTAGTGCTAATCCTTCAACAAATCCAGGAATCATTCCCCCATTGCTGTAAGGAAAAGAGATGGGCTCATTTCTGTCATAGGAAGAATCAAACTTTTTTCCATCCTTGAAAAGTGTACCTGAGTAGTGGACAGTGAGCACTTGTCCAAATTTAGGTTTATCCTTTTCACCCTCCTTTTCGATCACATAAACTAATCCAGATGGTGTAGCAATTGCTTTTTTATATGTTTTCTTTACTTCATTATAAAAAGTTGTTTTGTAAGCTTCGAGTTTTTTTGCCTCTTCTGCCTTTTTTTGATCTTCCAATAATTTTATGGCATTATATGCATTATTAAAAACCTCTGTGGCATTCCAATTTTTAGCTGCTTCACCAATTCTAATAATTTTCACAGTTTCCATAACATCTCCTTGTGCGATTGCATCTACTACTGATTGACCTTCAACAACGTGGCCAAAAATGGAATGCTTTCCATCTAACCATGGCGTTTCAGTGTGCGTAATAAAAAACTGACTACCGTTTGTAGCTGGTCCTGAGTTGGCCATTGACAAGATACCTGGTCCTGAGTGTTTTAAATCTGGATGGAATTCATCATAAAAAGAATAACCTGGACCACTTGTCCCGGTTCCCGTTGGATCACCACCTTGGATCATAAAATTACTGATGACACGATGAAATTTAATCCCGTCGTAATAAGGCTTATTGAACGATTTGTCATTCAATGCAGTGAAATTACCCTCAGCTAATCCCACAAAATTCGCAACTGTCATTGGTGTTTTTTCATACTCCAGCATACAAATGATTTTACCTTTTGTGGTGTTGAATTCAGCATAAATTCCATCTGTTAAAGTTGTTTGCGCATTTAAAACCATATTTGTGAGTGCAGTCACAAAAAGCGCAAGTGTTAGCATTACTTTTTTCATATTCTTTTGTTTAATTAATTTCTTCGGTCTATTCCCCAAAGCATTTTGTTTCTAATCGTATCTAAAAAGTTGTTATCCTCAAATTTAACTACATTTATCATAAATTCCGCTTTATTTACCAATACCTCTTCTCCTTGCCGAATACTTTTGGAATTACCGTCTAAACTGATTAAATATTTTCTACCTCTTCCTTCAATACTTAATTTAATGGGCAAGTGGTCCGGTACTACTACTGGTCGAACATTCAAATTATGCGGAGCAATGGGTGTTAAAATATGCACAAGACAACCTGGTGTTACAATCGGTCCACCACAACTCAAATTGTATGCCGTAGATCCTGTTGGAGTTGAAACTATAAGTCCATCGGCCCAATAGGAGTTTAGGTATTTATTATCCAATGACGCATGAACCGTAATCATGGAGGCAGAATCCTTTTTTTGAATAGTAACCTCATTTAATGCAAAATTGTCCTCACCAAATATCTTTTCTGCAGTTTGAACTCTTAATAGCGACCTTTTTTGATATTCAAAACGTTTATTCTTTACCTGTTCAATTGTGTTGTAGATAGAATCTTTTGAAATATTTGCCAGAAACCCTAATCTTCCCGTATTGATTCCTAGGATGGGAACACCTGAATCTCTTATGTAACCAATAGTTTTAATAAAGGTGCCATCTCCACCAATGCTTATAGTTAAGTCAATGCCCTTGTGAAAATCAGTATGGGAACTAAATTCATCAATATTTTTTGAAATTCCAGTTTTGGCAATGAGTTGTTTTTTTAATTCATTTTCCAAAACGGGTTTCCATCCAATGCTGTTGAGCTGATCAATGATTTGCTTGAACAATGGTGCATTTTGCTTGGTTATTTTCTTACCGTAAAGTGCTACAATCATTGTTATAATTTCAAGAAATTCATCAATGACTCATAACGGTCATTGATATCATCATCAGCTGCATTTTTTTGAAAGGATGCTTTAATGAAATAATCGTATCTTTCAAAAGTTCTTATGATTCGACCAAGTTCAATTTGATTGATTTTGAGCGTGATTTCCAGCTTTGTGGAATTGGGACTGGACATAATGTAAGAGCTGAGTATTTTGGCATTATTACTTTCTACTATTTGAGCAATCTGAGCCATTGAGTAATCATTTATATTAACTTCCAAAACGATAATGCCTCCAGGCTCTTTTATACTTCCAGTATTAGCAATTAATGTTAAAAGCTGATATACCGAGGTGCAACCTAAATATTTTTCGTTTTCGTCCAAAATAGGCATTACACTAATCCGATGCGCTGCAATTTTCGCAAGGACTTCATATAGGTGAGCATTTTCAAATACATATGGACGTGGCAGATGATCAAATAATTTATCTAAAGTTTCAATCAAGTCCATTTTATCGAGAATATCAGATTCTGATATTAGTCCGACAAAATTTCCGTTTTTTAAGACCGGAAGATGTGAAACCTTAAACTCATCCATCCAACGTAAAGCTTTCTCACCAGAATCTAAGTGAGTAAGCGGAGGAATTTCTTCAGTTATTAATTCAATTGCTCTCATTTGTTTGACCAAAGTAGTAAAATCATTCTGAACTTTGTAATTTTATAAAGTCAAATTTCGTACCGTATTATGACAAAATTAAGTGTAAATATTAATAAAATTGCCACGATAAGAAATGCAAGAGGAGGCAATACTCCCAATGTGGTAAAGGTAGCTATAGATTGTGAGCGTTTCGGAGCTGATGGTATTACCGTACATCCTCGCCCTGATCAACGGCACATTACGCTTCAAGATGTTTATGACTTAAAGGAGGTTGTTCGTACAGAATTTAATATTGAAGGATATCCAGATGCACGATATATACGGTTAATAGAGGAAATTCGACCCACTCAGGCTACATTAGTACCTGATCCTCCTAATGTATTAACGTCATCTGCTGGTTGGAATATCAAGGAAAACAAAGATTTATTAAAAGATTTAATCTTACAATTCAAAAATTGGAATGTAAGGTCTTCGATTTTCATAGAAACCGATTTGAAACAAATAGAAGCCGCTGGTAAGTTGGGAGTAGATAGAATTGAATTGTATACGGGTCCATATGCTGACAATTTCGAAAAAGATCCGCAAAAAGCTGTTAAAGAGTATGTAAATACAGCAAATTTTGCTAAGGAATGCGGGTTGGAAATAAATGCCGGACATGATCTGAGCTTGGCTAATCTTCGAAATTTTAAATTGAACATTCCATTTTTGGCAGAGGTTTCTATTGGACATGCCTTAATTTCTGATGCTTTGTATTTTGGATTAGAAAATACCATTCAACAATACAAGTATCAGTTGAGATAAATTACTTAGCGAGGTGAACCTTTGTTTGAGGGTATGGAACGATTATGTTATTTTCTTTAAAAAGGCGCTCTATTTCAAATCTAATTTCAGATTTATAGTTGTTGATATCCCAGTTATGATCAGCCCAAAAAACCAACTCTAATTCTAATCCATTATTCCCAAAATGTGCAAGTCTGATCAGTATTTCTTCGTGCTTACGTACTTTGGGATGCGTTAATGCTGCTTGATGAAGCAATTGTTTTACTAATTCTATATCACATTTATATTCAACCGTCAAATTAATTTTAAATCTTGAAAGTTCAGATCCATGGCTCCAGTTTTCAATATACTCCTGCGTTAACTTTGCATTTGGAATAATTAAAACATTACCATCCCTTGTTTCGATTTGGGTAGTTCTAACATTTATTTTTAAAATTTTTGCGACGATAGGTTCAGTTTTACCCCCATTTGAAATTTCAATAATATCACCTACTCTTATATTTCCTTCAAATAGTAAAACAATTCCTGAGAATATGTCTTTAAAAACATCTTGTAATCCTAATCCAATTCCAACTAAAAGGGCAGCTGAACCTGTGAGTAATAAGGTCACGTCAATATTAATTGCTTTTAAGCTGAACATAATGGCAAATAAGTAGATTACGTATTTTGCCATTTGTACATAAACAAATTCAGTTCCTGGTGAAGAATCTGATTTTCCCCTAAGTTTTTTACTGATATATATTTTCACCAAGTTTAACACCATTTTAGCCCCAAAAAAGATGGCTATAATGACCAATATGTGGTAAAAGCTTATATTCAGATGGTTGGATTCAATGAGGTTAAAGTTTAAAAAATCACTGAAATTTACGTTACTATTATTTATGTTGAAACTTAAGACAGCAAAATAAGTCGCCAATAAGTAAACACTTTGACTTGCCAATTTTAACCAGCTATTTATTCTACCTTCGATGTTAATATTTGCATTTTTGAATGAACGTTTTAATTGACGATGAATGAATTTTCTCAAAATAAATGATGAGAAAAATATAACGCCAAGAATGAATATGTTCAAAATGCACACATTATATGGTCCAAGATGGAATAACGTTTCTTTTAGCATGTTACCTTAATATTGTTCTACCTAATTTATCTGCAAAAACTAATTTTATTTTTTCGTAAGCCATCTGTTCGGCCAGTAAATTCATGATTTCATTATCTGATAAGTCAGTTTCTTTTTGAATGATTTGTTGAATTTGTTTTATGTGTGATTCTATTTTATGGCTTTTGAACCTGTATATGGCTTGCCAGACGGCATCGTGCAAACGATCCAATTCAGTTCTTGTTGAAATATTATAATTACTTAACCATTTGGAACTTAGTTCATGCGAGTCTGCCTCTATTTTCGATACAAATTGAACGATTTCTTGGTCCTCTAAACGTTTGAAATATGTTGCTGACAGTAAGGTTTTTTGGTTTAAATTTTCTATAAATAATTGATAGATTTTAGCATGAAGGGCATGCTCGAATGTCAACTCGTCTTTATCTAATTCGTGATGTATCAGTTCAATTATACTGGTTTCTACCAGTTGATTTTTATTTTCATCATCAATATGTGCTGTTGAAATGATGTGTGTTCCATATTTTATTAATATACGCATCAGTTCGAACTCGAATTCAAATACTTCTTCTTTTTTTACAGGGGATTTATTTTCCAGTTCCTGAATTGTATTTTTTTCAATGGGCACCGGAATATCCTGTATTTCATGCAAGTCATTTTGTTTGACTATTAGGTTCTTCCTGAATTTTATGAGTTCTGCTGCAATCAGTTCTTGGCTCATACTAAAACGCTGAGCTATAGCTTGTGCGTAAACAGTTCTTGTAATTTGATCTGGAATAAGTGCAACGGATTGAACCACATCCCGAATAAGGTCAGCACGTTTGATGGGGTCTGATTCGGTAGCCTTTAATAATATTTCGGCTTTAAAAGAAATAAAATCTTGGGTGTGATCTTTAATGTAATTTGAAAGTTCATTGGTGGAAGATTTTTTTGCGAAAGAATCTGGGTCTTCTCCTTCAGGAAAAAGAACAACTTTAACATTCATTCCTTCCTCTAAAATTAAATCTATGCCCCTAAATGAAGCTTTTATTCCGGCAGTATCACCATCATATAGAATAGTAATATTCTGCGTGTAACGTTTGACAAGTTTTATTTGTTCTTTGGTAAGTGACGTTCCTGAGGAGGAAACCACATTAGTAATTCCAGCCTGAAACATACTTATCACATCAGTATATCCCTCACATAAAAAACAATTGTCGTATTTGATGATATCTGATTTTGAAAAATACAAACCATAGAGTATTTCACTTTTGTTGTAGATAATACTTTCAGGTGAGTTAAAATATTTTGCTACCTTTTTATCAGTAAATAACGTTCTGCCACCAAAACCGAGTACTCTTCCTGACACGCTATGAATGGGAAACATCACCCTCCCTTTGAAAAAATCAAAATGTCTGTTTTCTTTAGATTTTACCAGTCCTATCTTTTCAAGGTAATCTAATTTATATCCTTTTTCGGTGGACGCCTTATAGAAATCATCCCCTGTATTCAAGCAGTATCCTAATTGGAATTTTAGGATGATTTCCTTTTTAAATCCGCGTTCTTCAAAATAGGATAGGCCAATCGCTTTGCCCTCCTCATCATTGATGAGTTTATCAGCAAAATAGGATTTAGCAAATTCATTAATAATGTAAAGGCTTTCTCGTTCTGAATATTCTTCCAATTCTTCTGCTGAAGCTGGCGTTTCTTCGGGCAATTGAATCCCATATTTGTCGGCTAACCAACGAAGAGCTTCAGGATAAGAGTAGTGCTCTTTTTCCATAAGAAAACTAACTACTGTTCCGCCTTTACCGGTTGAAAAACATTTGAAAATTTGTTTTGCAGGAGATACAATAAAGGAAGGAGTTTTTTCATCGGTAAATGGACTCAGCCCTTTTAAATTTGACCCAGCCCGTTTCAATTGTACAAATTCACCAATTACCTCTTCGATACGAGCAGTTTGTATGATTTCATCAACAATATGCGGGGGTATTTTGGCCATTGAACTTATCTGCCTTTATCGGTTTCAGTGGTTAATTTACCATTTATATCATATATTCTCCAGATGCCTACTGGTTGATCATTTAAGTATTCTCCAGTATAGTGTATTGCACCATTTGGATATTTCACCACTGTATGGCCATTTTTTATTCCATGTATGTAAATGGTAGATGAAAGTTCTGTTCCATTTTCTGCAAAGAATCTCCATATCCCATGTCTTTTTTTGTTACTGTCCTGCGGGCCTTTAAATTTAATGCTTTTCTTACCGGGATACCATTCCGTGTATATTCCATTTTTTATTTCAACTAAATTTTCAGTTTTGGTTGTTGTTGATTTTTTACTTTTTGTGTTTTTATCTGAACAACCGCCAAGAATGAATAATGATAACAGCAAAGTAATAATAATTTTCATGATTTTATTTTTCTCGTTCAGTCGTGTATTTAACTAACGAAATTAAAGAATTTTTCGCTTCTGAATCAGGGATATCTACAATCAGTTCCAATGCTTTATCTTTGAGTTCAATCATTTTTTGGTAGGCATAATTTATCCCTCCATATTCGATGACTATTTGCGTGGCACGGTTAACTTCCTTTGGGTTTTCATTTTTATTTTTAACAATATTGATGAGGTCCTTTCTAATCTCTTTTGGGCAATTGTTTAAAACGTATATCAGTGGTAAGGTCATTTTTCTTTCTCTGATATCTAAACCTGTCGGTTTGCCAATTTTATTTGGCATTCCATAATCAAAAATGTCATCTTTTATTTGAAAGGCAAGACCGATGAGCTCACCAAATTCCCTCATTTTTCCTCTCATTTCCTCCCTTTCTGTTGCAATTGCACCAGCTTCACAACAAGTGGAAATTAGGGATGCTGTTTTTTGTCTAATCACTTCGAAATATATTTCTTCGGTTATATCAAGTTTACGGGCTTTTTCTATTTGCAATAATTCACCCTCACTCATTTCCCGGACGGCTCTTGCCACTATTTCCAACAATTTGAGGTTTTGTTTTTCGATAGACAAAAGCAGGACCTTGGATAACATGTAATCACCAACTAAAACGGCAATTTTATTTTTCCAAAGGGCATTAACAGAAAAGAAACCTCTTCTTTCATTTGCGTCATCAACCACATCATCATGCACAAGGGTTGCAGTATGCAACAATTCTACTAAAGTTGCAGCCTCATAAGATTTGTCATTAATACCACCTAACATTTTGGATGTCAGTAATATGAACATCGGGCGAATTTGTTTCCCTTTGCGTTTAATAATATAGTGAGTCACTTTATCCAACAAGGGGGCATTGGATTGCATACTTTGCCTAAAGCGAATTTCAAACTCAGCCATTTCTGAGTTAATTGGCTTCATGATTTCTTCGACTGAATGCATATTACAAAGATAAGATAATGATTGCGTTAATTTGAATAATTAGCACAAAACAAACTAAATCTTAAGGATCTTTATTTTATTAAATTGTCAAGATGGGTTTCTAGCGTAAGGTATAGTATTATATCTGGATTTACCTTTTCAATAATTTCTTTATTCAAGGCATATTTCCAATTGTCAAAAATGAAAACACTTTCCTGAAAGGGTTCTTTTAAAAATGGCACAATGGCATCACCAAATGAATCGCGGATGATTAAAATCCTATATTTCCCATTTTTTGAATTTTGATAGCGAAGTTCGTATTTCCAGTCGTATGGAAAATCTGACGGGGAAACAAAGCCATATTTTTTTATTTCTGCAGCTTTGTTGGGATTTTTATCGATGACCTCTACATTTTCAAACAGTTCATTTAAGCCAAGTGTGGCTTTGTGAATACCATCTTGCTTTTTTTCGATTTTCCAAGTGAAATCATTTAGAAAAGCCTCCTCAATGAGTGGAAATTCCTTTTTAAACTCATGCAATAAGTAATTGGTTATTTCCCATCCGGCTTTCAAATTCCAATGATTGTCTAACTTGAAATATAACTTTTCCTTCTCTTTGAGGCTAATTAGGTGTTGTGTAGGATCAATAATTCTTAATTCAGGTACTTGGGCATTTAAATATTTTTTTAGCTTGTCAGTTCTTTTTTCTCGGAAGGGCTTTTTAATATAATCCGGAAGTTTGTCAGCATAAACAGACTGTTTTATTGGGCAAATCAGCCAATATGCCTTGATGTTTTTAGATTGAAGATATTTCATTCGGCTTTGCCATTCTGAGGCAAATAACTCAAGTTCTGAGCTATTAAAATTCTCTCTTCCTTCAAAAATTCTTTGTTCTTTTCCACCAAAAAAATACCATCCATCTTTTCCTATTAAAAGTTCTTCGGGATTTGGTGATACTTTGAAAATTTTGAATTTGATTAAGTGATAAAATTTAAGCAGCGGTGCGCGAAAAGGGAAATTGTCATTGTAATAACTTTCAAAAGCTGCTGGGAATTTGTCAAGTTGATTTAAATTTATCCGCAATGAGTCATTAAAAATTCGATTTTCATTTTCCCTTTTAAATTTTAAAATCCATCCTCCCCAGTTTAGGAGGGGAAGGGAGATGAGTAGCAAAAAACTCAAGGGGAGATAATATTTTTTGAGTTGATTCAAAACTTAAAGTAAATAAAAGGGTTGTAGGAATTGGCATTCAATAGCGCGATACAAAAAAGGAATAATAGAAGTAAAACGCTTTGTCTAATCAGTGTGAATTTTTGAATCATATTCTTTACATGAAGAGCAAATGTGTTGGTTTCGTTCAAGAAAAAGTGGACACTAAGTAAAGAACCGATCAACAAAATGACAATATTTTCATTATTCAAGAAATACCAAATATTTAACTGTTCGTTTTGATTATTTCCAAATAAATGAATGCTAAAATCTAAAGCTATTGAGAAAGACTCAACCCTGAAGAATATCCAACCGATCATAACGACAATCATGGTGTAAAGCCAACCAACTAAACCAAATTTTTTAAGCAGCGTTGAAAGACCTAATCTTTCCAGTATCATGAAAAAACCATGAAAAAGGCCCCAAAAAATAAAGCTCCAGGTTGCGCCGTGCCAGAATCCTGTTAGCAAAAAAATTACAAACAAATTTAAATAAGTTCTTGAAATCCCTTTTTGATTTCCGCCCATTGGAATGTAGACATAGTCCCTAAACCAAGTTGATAATGAAATATGCCATTTTCTCCAAAATTCTTGGATACTTTTGGCGGTATAAGGTAAATTAAAGTTCTCCAATAGGTTAAATCCAAACATTCTTGCTAATCCTATTGCCATATCAGAATATCCGGAAAAGTCGAAATAGATTTGTAAAGTATAAGCAATTGTTCCCAACCACACAACACTTGTTTCTAATTCCTCTGGATTAAATGAAAAAATATCATCTGCAACTGCAGCAGCGGTATTAGCTATAATTACCTTTTTCGATAACCCAATTATGAATCGTTCGATGCCGGATGTGAAAAGTGTAAGGGATTCCTTTCTGTATTTTATTTGATCAATTATGTCTTTGTATCGAACTATCGGGCCAGCAATAAGTTGAGGAAAAAATGCTACATATAAAGCATTTTCATTAAGTTTCAAAGCTAATTTATCTGTTCTTCTGTAGGTATCCCATAACATAGACATTTGATGAAAGGAATAAAATGAAATTCCGAGAGGAAGAATTATTTTTAGTTGGGCAATAAATATTTGATTATCCAGCCATAAGTTGGCAACAGCATTAATATTTTCGATAAAGAAATTGAGATATTTGAACGAAATGAGCAGTAGGATATTAAAAATTATTCCGGCGTACAGCCATTGTTTTTTTCTGTTTCCACCTTTATTGATTTGCTTTGCAAACAGAAAATTGAGAATAATTGATGCGATAAAAAGTAACGAATAACTTACGCCTCCCCATGCAAAAAATAGCAAACTTAAAAAAAGCAATACATTGTTTCTCCAAGATTTGGGTGAAAGGTAATAGAAAGCCAAGGTAATAGGCAAAAAAACGAATAGAAAAGATAAACTACTGAATAGCATTTGGCTTTTAGATAGATTTCATTATTTCGTTTCGGTCGGCAATTAATTTATTTTTATTTGCCAATTGTCCGCAGGCGGCATCAATATCTTTACCTCTGCTTCTTCTTATGTTTACAATTAAGTTTTTTGATTCTAAATAAGCAGCAAAGGCATCCACTTTTTGTTTTTTCGCTTGTTTAAAAATACCATCATCAATAGGATTGTATTCAATGATGTTGATTTTACAAGGGACACATTTCGCAAATGTTGCTAATTCCTGAGCGTCTTCAATATTGTCGTTAAACTCGTCAAAAATGATATACTCGAAAGTAATTCTAGTACCTGTTTTGAGATGGAAATATTCCAAAGCTTCGGCTAATTCCGATAAATTGTTGGAATCATTAATTTCCATTATTTGGCTTCTTTTTTTATCATTAGCTGCATGAAGGGACAAGGCCAAGTTGAATCGCACTTCATCATCACCAAGTTTTCTTATCATCTTGGCAATTCCGGCAGTTGAAACTGTTATTCTTTTTGGAGACATTCCCAGCCCCTTTTCAGAAGTTATAATTTCAATGGAACGTAATACATTTTTATAGTTCAGCAAAGGTTCGCCCATTCCCATGTAAACAATATTTGATAATTGTTTTTCATACAAAGTATTGGCCTGATTTTTTAGATAGACTACTTGGTCTACAATTTCACCGGTTGATAAGTTCCTCATCAATTTAAGTTTTCCGGTAGCGCAGAAGCTGCATGACAGGCTACAACCTACTTGGGAGGAAATACATGCAGTAGTTCTTGAGCTAGTTGGAATGAGAACACCTTCAATTACTTTATTTTGATCGACAGAAAATGCACATTTTATTGTTTTATCGCTTGAAATTTGCTGATCTTGAAGTTGAATGGTGTCAATGAAGAATTTTTCTTCAAGTTTAATTCTGAAATCTTTACTTAAGTTTGACATCATCTCGAAAGATGAGGCATGCTTATTCCAAAGCCAGTCATATACTTGTTTAGCCCTAAAAATTGGTTCTTTCAAGGAAAGTACTTCTTCATTTAAGGCAGCTAAATCTAAGTTTCGGATATTGACTTTTTCAGCATTCATTTCCTACAAAAGTAAGGAATAGTCGTTAGAAAAGACTTTTTTAGGCCTATTCTAGATAAAAACTTATTCTTAAAGTTTGAAAAGACTTAAACTCGACTACTTTTTTTCAAATCTCTGACGGTGTTGAGCAAATGTTGATTTTCATCTTGTGTTAATCCCATGCCGTATTTTCCTTTTTCACAAGCTTTTAAAACAAATGAAATGTCGGAATATTCTTGGGAATCAATCTCATTTTTAGCGTTTTCCAAGAGGATAGTTATAGGCAGGTTTTCGCTTGTTTTATCTTTAAAGTGGCTCCTTAATATTTGCGCTGTTTCTTTTTCCAACGCGCTGTAAAACCCTTGGAGATTTTGTGTTTGATAACATGTTTCAGCAATTGTCAAATGGTTGTCAAATCGAATCGTTTCTGCAGGAATTTCCTCAGGTATGAATCTTTGCGGTGATGATGTTTTTAATTTTTTAAAAAGTAAGATGGATAATGCCAATAAAATAGGAATTCCAATAGTCGTCCACAAAAGTGGAGAGGTGTAAAATCCTTCTGCATTTGTTGATGAATCTAGGGTTTTAGAAGGGTCATCACCAGCTTTATAGGTTTGATATTTACCATTTAGGTTATTGGTTGAAACATTGAAATTAGGATTTTGTGTTACAGTTAAAAGGTCTTCTCCCGTGCTTAATTCAATATATTTAGCTTTGAGGGGGTCAAAATAGGAAAAAGATGTGGCCGGTAATTTTATCTGACCATGATTGAGAACTTGAATATTGAAAGTGTAGGTGATATTACCTTCAGCACCTTGTGTTGTGTAAGTTATATTTTCTTTGATTATTGGGTCGCCGTAAAGTGCAAAGTCTTTTGGTAAATTCAAATTGGGTTTAGCTAATTGTTGTAAGTTTCCAGTTCCATTAATTTCCAGAACAAGTTTAAAAACATCTCCTTGTTTTAAATTTGTTTTAATAGCTTCCCTTTTAATGCTAAATTCACCAACTCCACCTGTAAAAGAGTTAGGTGCACCTTTGGGGAGAGGCTTTACTTCAACAGTAGATGGCTCTGAAAGGATATTTTCAATTTCAAAACCATTTCGTAGTGAGAGTTCAAATGGTGATATTTTCTTTTTTCCGCTTCCAGAAAGGAACACTATTTTTTTATCGTATTCAAAAGAATTGTAAAGGAATTGCCCTACTTTTTCTTCCCTCATGTTAATACGTGAACTCGAGGGAAGTTGTTGTTTTTCATTAATTCCTTCAACAATAGAAGGTTGGTAATTTTCCAAAAACGAGGGGCTGAACATACAGTATACCTTCGATTCCATTATTAGTGGTTCTCCCTCAAAAACAGAAGATTTTGATTTGATTATAACACCAAAAGCTGATTGTCCGATTTGATTTTTGGAAATGGCTTCATTATTTGTTTTTGGAGGATTTGGCAGTTCGCGCACTGTAACAGTAACTGTATTCGACTTGTAAACTTTGTTTCCAATGGTAATTAAAGCTGGTCCTATTGTATAATTTCCTGCTTTTGAAAATGATCCATTTTGAGACAAGTAATAGGTGTTTATAAACTGGTTAGTTGTATAATCTTTGTAAGACTTTTGCCCATTCATTACATTGTAACCGCTCTTGAAGGATTCTGGAAATTTAATTTCAATTTTACCTTGGATATTTGATGTAACTTTTACTACAATATCTTCTCCAGGTTCTGTTACTGCAGGTTCAACTTCAAGCATTAAAACAACCCTTTGTGACCAGTTGTTATAGGGTACAAGCAAGATAAATAGAATAAAAAATAATGATTTCATTACCAGTCTTTTCCTGATTTAGTGATACCTCCTGAATTTTGTTTTTTACCCATTTTCTTTTTGGTTTCTGCTTCTTTTTTATTCAATTGATCCAGTAAGCGTTCAACGGATCTGTCCGGTTCATTTCCGGCATTTTTACTAGGGTTATTTCGCGAATTGGGATCATCTTTCTTATTGGATGGGTCATCGTTTTTGTTTTTCGATGAGTCATCATTTTTGTTATTTGATTTATTTTTTTGATCCTTATTTTGGTTATTATTTTCGTTTTGATCCTTGTTTTTATTGTCATTTTTACTTTTATCTAATTTTCTGATTGCTTCAGATAAATTATACCTAGTTTCTTCATCATATGGGTTGTTTCTAAGTGCATTTTTATAGGATTCAATTGCCTCTTTGTAATTATTTTGCTTCATATTTATGTTGCCAATATTGTGATAAATTCTGGCTTTGTCATTTCTGTTGGTTGTGTGCCTTAGCCGAGAATCGTAACTATTTTTAGCCATATTCATACTGTCACTTTTATAGGCAGTTTGGCCAATTTCTTCGGATAAGTCTACACCCGTTGGAGATGTGTTTGTAATGGAATTGTAGATTTTTAGTGCATTTTGGTAGTCTCCTTGTTTGTAATAATCTCTCGCTAAAAAAAGAGAGTCTCTCCAACTCTGACAATATATACTATTGCTGAATAATAGCATGATGCCGATAAAAAAAGAAACCTTCATTTTACTAAATTATTTTTTGTTGTAGGTTTGAAATCCCAAATTAAGTAACAAATCCAAAAGAGCAGTGCAATGAACAATGGATATTGATACCAATTTTGTTTAGTTTCGAATTGCAAATCTGCAGATTTTGTTCTTTTCATTTGGTTAATTTGTGTTAACACATCCGAAATGTTTGGAAAGGGGTCGGAAGTAATAATTGCTGTTCCGTTCACTTGATTGGTTAAGGATTTAATAAAATCTAAATTCAGTTTTGATATTACAGGATTTCCTGTTTCATCTATTTTGTCTTCTAATTCTGGCCTATTTACATCAATTGGGACAGTTCCTCCATTTTCAGTACCAATTCCAATAATACTCATTATTATTTCTTTATTTTTTATTGAATCAATCACGTTACTTGGGGTATTTTCATGATTTTCACCATCAGTTACCAGAATGATACCTTTAGAATTTTTTTCAGGAGAAAACAATTCCTGAGCAGTCTCAAGAGCGTCAGCAATGTTCGTTCCTTGATTTGAAATCATATCGGTTTCAATTTCGTCAATGAACATTTTAGCTGCAGGATAATCATTAGTTATTGGCAATTGAACATTGGCGCTTCCAGCAAAAACTACTAATCCTATTTTCTCGCCTTTGAGTTGATTTATTAACTGATTTAAAGTTCTTTTCGCTACAATCAGCCTACTTTCATTTCCCGGAATATCTTTAGTATTCATGGAGTTGGAGATATCTAGGCAAATAACCAATTCAAGATTGTTTATGTTTGCTCGAGTGCTTTTTGTACCAAATACGGGTTGAGCCAGCGCAATTGTGAGAAAAAATAAAGCATTTCTAATGAGCAAGAACTTTAGTAATTGTTGTTTAAAAGTAGGAGTCACTAAAATTAGTCGCTGAAGATTGGGATCAATTAGCTTCAATTCTTTATTTGTTTTATTTATTGAATGAATCATCAAGGCGACTAAAGGAATTAAAATGAGGAGTAACCACAAATAGGCTGGCGTTTTGAAAGTAAGTTGGTCAATATCGTTTGAAATCAGTTGTTGCAGGATAAGATAAAACGTTGCAGCAATTATCCAAAATACGACCTCGCTGACGATTAAAGCCAAAACAAATTTCTTCATGCCATTTGAAAAACTACGTATCATGCTTCAAGACGAAATAAGTATTTCTTACTGATCCAACTGAATAAAAGCAATAACAAAGACCAATTTAAGAATGCAACAGGTGTTGCATTTGAAGGAGGTATATATTTGTTGGTCAATTTTTTAGTTTTTTCCATTTGGTCAATTTCTTCATAAATTGACTTAAGACTTCTCGCATCCGTAGCGCGGAAGTACTTACCATTGGTAATATTTGCAATTGATGAAAGTGTATTTTCATCTATTTCTACTGGTATTTTTTCGTATCTCTCCCCAAACGGTGTTCTAATAAGATATAAAGCTTCTCCATTACTACCTACACCTATTGTGTAAACACGAATATTCTTAGCTTTGGCCAATTCTGCTGCAGTAATAGGATCTATGTCTCCCGCATTATTACTCCCATCCGTTAGTAAGATGATAACTTTGGAAGGAAGGCTGTCGTTTCTAAGTCGAGTTACAGCTGTTCCTAATCCAGTTCCAATGGCTGTACCTTTCTCAATTTCGGCATTACCAAGAAGTTCTATTTGACTCTTTAATACCTCATAATTTAGTGTTGTTGGGCATGCGGTATATGCTTCACCTGCGTATGCAACGAGTCCGATTCTATCACCTTTTCTTCCATCGATGAATTCTTTAGCCAATTTTTTTGAAGCCTCAAGTCTATTAGGTTCAAAATCCATTGCCATCATAGATTCGGAAACGTCCATTGCAATGACTATATCTATCCCGTTTTTATATTGTTCTTGAATTGCTTCTTCATTATTCCAATAGAAAGGTCTAGCCATTGCAACTATAAGCAGCGCAATACCTATTATCTGAATCGCTAATAATACATAGCGAAAGTATTGAATCCAATTTGATTTTATTTCCTTTTGATTGTTGTTTGTTCCAGTGAATTTAAAATCTCCCTTTCTTACATATTCTTTTCGAAAAGTTAAAAAGATTAAAATTGGTAATAGAACCAAAAGCCATAGCCAATTGGGTGCTAAGAATTCATATTCCCAGTAACGTATGTCCCAATTATTCAACATTTTCTCTACTAACTGGGTCAATTTTAAGAATTACTTTTTTTGCAGCATCAGATATCGAATAAATAACCGTTTCGTCTGTATGTGATTTGGCAAATTTAACCAGGTCGGATGCTTCAAGTATTCCGTTTATCAAAGTGAGGGTCTCTTCATCAAGGTTTAATTGTTTCAATAATAAGCATGTTTCTGTGGTGGTTTTTTCCAAGAGATTTATTTGGTAAGAATCAGAAAGGTAGGTTCTTAAAATGAGCGAAAGTTCGACATAGTGAACTTTTAACTGGTTCTTTTCCCAAAGTTTTTTTTGTTCTAATTGTTCAATTGCTGCAATTGCCTCGGCTCTTTTATCAATCGCTAATATTAACTTCATAGGTGTTTTAGATGATTTTCTCTTAATCCATAGAATGAAAGCAATCAAAACTAAAACAATAAGTAAAAGCACCCACCAATAATTAAACAGGAACTCTATTTCATTATTTTCAACTGGAATTTCTGCAAATGATTCCTTAATATCATAAAACTCTTTATCTTTTCTAGCTTCCACAAGCTCTGCAGAAAGCTTAACAGACGGAAGAATAAATTTTTGACCATTAATCAAAATTGGTTGTTCGAGAATTTGGTAGGTATCTGGTTCCCAAGCTGTTATTTCGTAAATACCAACCCATAATTGCTGATTGGCTTCCTCAATGATTGTGTCTCTAAAAGGCGTGAGAATTTCCAATAGATTTTTTTCACTACTGGCTGAATCAGTGTCTTTTAATCTTATTGCAGGAATGAATGTATTCGAAGGGTTAAAACTAATTTTATCATCGTTTTTTAACACTACCACATACGACAAGGTGATTTTTTCTCCAACTTCAATTTTATTTTGAGATAAAATAGTTTTAGGCTGCTGACCAAAAATGGGTGCCACAGAAAAAAAAATCAATAGTATAAGGAACCGATGAATCATTTTCTTTTATGAAAGAGTTGTATTAGGGGTTTGACAAAATCTTCGTGTGTTTGGCAAACAATACTGTCTACTCCTATTTTTTGAAGTTTTTTGATCAGTTGCCCTTCCTCTTTTTTAGCAGAATTAACGAGATATTCTCGCACTTCCTCTGAAGAAGTATCCACCCAAGTTTTGCTTCCTGTTTCAGCATTAAAAAGTTGAACAATACCTATGTTTGGAATGTTTGATTCAGCGACATCATTTATTTTTATCGCAATAGCATCATGTCTTTTCTTAGTGAGTTGTAAATCTCTCAAGAATTCCGTTTGACTAATAAAATCACTTATTAAAAATACAACGCTTCTTTTTTTCTGCGTATTTCTGATGAATTCCAATCCTTCTTTAAGGTTTGTTGAGGAGTTTACAGGTTTAAATTTGATTAATTCATGCAACAAAAAGAGCACATGTTTTCTTCCTTTTGCAGGAGCAATATATTTTTCTACATGGTCTGTCAGAAAAATTGCACCTATTTTGTCGTTGTTGGCAATAGCTGAAAATGCCAATACTGCAGCTATTTCAATTGCCAATTCCTTTTTAGATTTTACTTTACTACCAAATTCTGATGAACCTGATACATCGATGACTAAAAGTATGCTGAGTTCTCGCTCCTCCTCAAATACCTTGACATAAGGGTCATTATATCTCGCGGTAACGTTCCAGTCTATTGTTCTTATTTCATCACCAAATTCATATTCTCTAACCTCACTAAAAGTCATTCCTCTTCCTTTAAAGGCGGAATGATATTCTCCTGAAAAAATATGGTTGGTCAAGCCTTTGGCTTTTATTTCCAGGCGTTGAATTTTTTTGAAGAGGTCTTTAGTTTCCAATTTTTAACTCACTAAATTAAGGAACTTCTACGCGATTGATAATCCTTTGAATTACGGTTGCACTATTCACGTTTTCTGCTTCTGCTTCGTAAGTTAAACCTACTCTGTGTCTCATCACATCAGGTGCAATTACTCTTACATCTTCCGGAACAACAAAGGCTCTGCCTTGCAAAAAGGCATAGGCTTTTGCTGCGAGTGCCAAATTGATACTTGCTCTTGGAGAACATCCAAAACTTATTAAAGATGTTAACTCCTTCAAACCATAAGCTTCAGGAGTTCTTGTAGCGAAAACTAAATCGACAATGTATTGTTCAACTTTTTCATCAAGATACACTTCTTTAACCAATTGTCGGGCTCTTAGAATATCGTCCGAAGACACCACTTTGGAACATTTTGGAAGACCAGTTGATTGAATGTTATTTCTTATTATTCTTTTTTCTTCTTCTTTCGTTGGGTAATCAAGGTAAATCTTCAGCATAAAACGATCCACTTGTGCTTCAGGTAGGGGGTAAGTACCTTCTTGTTCTATTGGATTTTGAGTGGCCATCACTAAAAATGGTTGTGGCAACGGATAGGTATTTTCACCAATGGTAATTTGTCTTTCCTGCATGGCCTCCAACAAAGCACTTTGAACCTTTGCCGGTGCACGATTGATTTCATCAGCTAAAACAAAATTTGAAAAAACCGGACCTTTTTTCACAGTAAATTTTTCACTTTTTTGATTGTATATCATTGTTCCTGTTACATCAGCCGGTAATAAATCAGGTGTGAACTGTATTCTGCTGAATTCTAATGAAATCGCTTCTGATAATGATTTAATAGCTAATGTTTTTGCCAGTCCTGGAACACCTTCGAGTAGAATATGTCCATCTGCCAGAAGTGCAATGAGTAGTCGATCAATCATATAGCTTTGGCCAATGATTACTTTGGATACTTCCTCTTTTAATTGTTGAATGATTACAGTTTCCAATTTTATTTTTTCGCTAAGTAGTCGGAGTGCCTCAGCTGGACTAATAGCGTGTTGAATATTATCTTCCATATTTTCAAATAGATCAAGATACAAAATTGATAAGAAACTCAGCGAAACATTTGAAAATGCTGTTAAATATTGTTAACATTGAAATACCTTATTATCAACTATTTCAATATTATGAATTCTCGTAAATGTCAAGAATGCCATACAGAATTGCATGGTAGAAAAGATCAAAAATTTTGTTCTGACTACTGTAGAAATTCTTACAACAATAAACAAAACGAAGATGTGAATAATCAAATGCGAAGAATAAACAGAATTTTAAGAAAGAACAGAAAAATTTTGGAAACAATGAATCCAAATGGCAAGTCTACAGTTGATGCTTTAACATTAGCCGAACATGGATTTAATTTCCATTATTTTACGAATATGTTCAAGACCCAAAAAGGTCATCATTATTTTTTTTGTTATGAACAAGGCTATGTAAAGTTGGGAAATGATCGATATATGCTGGTTCAAAAAAAAGATTACGTGTTATAAAAAATATACCCTCTATCGAAAAATAGAGGGTATATCCAAACCTAACCACTACTACTATATTACTACTGTAATTCAATAACAAACAACATTTAATTTTGTTTGATAAATTGTAAATCGCAAGATAATTTAATTTCATCTCCAACAACGATACTTCCTGCTTCAGTGATGGCACTCCAAGTAAGACCAAAATCACTTCTTTTGATTTTTCCTTCAATTGTTAATCCAGCTTTTGTTTGACCATATGGATCAACAACTATTCCACCATGCTCTGCTTCAAGCGTGATTTTTTTGGTTACACCTTTTATGGTTAAATCGCCTGAAATTTCTAATGTATCGTCGGATTTTTTGGATACGGATGTACTGTTAAAAGAAAGATTAGGGAATTTTTCTGAATCAAAAAAGTCATTCGATTTTAAATGTGCATCACGGTCTGCAACTCCTGTATTGATAGAATCAATAGCTGCATTGAAAGTAAATTTTGCAGAACTAAAATCATCCTCCTCTGTATCAGCATCTGCGTTAAAAGTTCCGAAGGTTCCTTTAACGTTGGTGATCATCATGTGCTTTACCTTGAATCCGATTTGGCTGTGTAGGTTGTCAATTTTCCAATTTGTTTTCATTTTACTTTAATTTGTTGATTTGATTTTATACTGCAAAGCTCCGTTATATACTTTAAAAATTAATTGACGTATGTTAAGACTTTTCAATTTAATCCTTTGAATTTAATTGTTTTTTCATTCTACTTAAGGATTCCGGTAAAATTCCAAGATAAGAAGCAATCTGATGTTGGGGAACCAATTGTTCAATTCCCGGAGATCTTTGAATCAATTCTTTATATCGTTCAACAGCATTGGTACTTATGGTAAGCAGGAAACGCTTTTGCAATACGGCTAAATGACGTTCTGTGATTATTCGGAAGAATCTTTCCAATGCTGGAACTTGCATTAAAAGTTGCTCTTTTTGTTCTTTATTAATAATCATCAAATAACTATCTTCTAATGTTTGAGCACTATAAAAAGCCGTATTTTCTGAACCGTTGATTGTCATATCACCCAACCACCAATCGGGAAAAGCAAAATAAAGCACGTGTTCGCTCCCTTTATCATCACAATGGAAAACCCTCCATGTACCTGTTAAAACGAATCCATTCCATTCCCCGGATTTACCTTGATTAAATAAAAAGGATTTTTTATCAAATTTCTGCAGCTTAAATAAGTCCTTGAAGTGCATTTTATCCTGCGGTTCTAAAGGTACACGCTTTGAAATATTCTGAAATAAAAGTTCAATACCTGCGGAATGATCCATAGTTAATTTATTATTTCTTTATGTATGGCATCCCAAAGTGAAATTCGATTCTTAAGCGCTTTGACAACGGCAATCTCTGCCTGTTCCCAAGCTTTTTCATCGCTTCCCAACAAAGCGGTTGTCATTTTTAGTGCTAATTGGCTATGATGGTTACCGTCTATTTCGATATGCCTTTCGAGGTAGTATTTAAAATTCGATATTTCTTCTTGTCGGTCTTTGTATAATTCATTCACTATTGAAGTGAACATTTCTGGGATGAGGTCTTCACGACCGAAGGTAAATACAGCCGCTATTTGTCCTGATTTCTGACTGTTGGCAATCTCAAAAGTATGCAACATGAATTGTTTGATGGCTACTGGGATGTCTGAAGATTTTATAAGATCTTCAATCGAAGTATTTGAATGAATTTTGTCAATAAATGTATTTATCCATGCAGTATCTGCCTTATTTTGATGCATGGCTTCTAAATACATTTCAAAATGGCTCTTTCGATTACCATTTCTATCTAAATCACATTCTTCACCTAAGACGATTTCATTGATGAAGTACCTTATTTCAGGATCACCTTTGGGCATCCAGGGTAAAGAAATACAGGTTGTTTCTCTTTGCAAGGCTTTTAACAGCGACATAAAATCCCAAACAGCAAAAACATGGTATTTCATAAAGCACTGTAAGTCTTCAGGTGAGTTAATTGACTCATACAACGGATGACGAATTATTTGCTCTTTCAATGGAGCTATTCGGTCATTTAATTGGTGAATACGGTCCGAAACGTTTGACATTCGAGTTTAAATTATTCTTAAAAAATACAACAATATTTGTTGATTATTGTTTATCATTCATAAGGTTAAAACACAACTAAATGTATCAACTCAAGCGCACACAATTTGTTAAAACAGACTTAGAAACTTGTTGGGATTTTTTTTCATCACCGGACAATTTAAGTAAAATTACACCAGATTATATGGGATTTGATGTACTCACAGATGTTCCCAATAAAATGTACGAAGGTTTAATTATAGCATACCGCGTTCGGCCCTTGATGAATATACCTATGAAATGGGTTACTGAAATTACCCACGTGAAAAATTTGGAATTTTTTGTCGATGAACAAAGAAAAGGACCTTATACCATGTGGCATCATGAGCATCATTTCAAAGCAGTTGATGGTGGAGTAGAGATGACGGACATTGTGTCTTACATTGTACCTTTCGGTTGGTTAGGTAGATTGATTCATCCGATTATTGTAAGAAAAAAGCTAGAGGAAATTTTCGATTACCGCTTCAAAGTGGTGGAAGATATGTTTAATTCAAAAGAATAATTATACCTCAGTTGTTTTATTATCGAACTCCAATTCATATTTGTTAGCTTCTTTTTTTGTTTTTCGAATTAATCCATCACGATGATTCGGTGGAGAATAAATGGTAAACAACTTTAAGCGATAATTACTACTCAAATTAATTATATCATGATTTATTCCGGCTGGAATTAGCAATGCTGAGTCTTTTTCGATAGAAAATTCATTACCATTAATAATGGCCAATCCGTATCCTTCTTGAACATAAAAAAACTGATCAATTTCAGCATGAATTTCTTCTCCGATGGATTCATTGGGTAATAAGCACATGGTAACTAGCTGCATCTTTTTACTGGTATACAGCACATTTCGAAAATTCGCGTTTTCTATGGTGTTGTTTTTCAAGTTGCCGTGAAATCCCTTCATAATTCTCTTCAATAAGCACTGAAGTTATTCAGTCAATACCAAGAAGGAAAGTTATTTCAAGCAAACAATATTATACATCAATGAAATTTAGTTATTGAGTCCGTTTAAAGTTTCGAGTGCATTTTTAATGTGGCCCACTGGATCGGTCTGAGAATTAAAAATACCTTTAATTATACCATTTTTGTCAATGATATAGGTTACTCTTCCGGGGATTAAACCAAAAAGGTTATTGGGAACGCCAAACGCTGAACGGACTTGACGTTTTGTGTCAGCGAGCAATTGAAAAGGTAAATTGTGGCGTTTTGCGAATTTGTCATGTTTATCCACCGGATCAGATGAGATTCCAATTACTTCACAATCTAAATCTTGAAATACTTCATAACTGTCGCGAAAAGCACAGGCTTCCTTGGTACATCCAGGTGTTTCATCTTTGGGGTAAAAGAAAATCACCATGTTTTTTTTGCCTAAAAAATCGGCAATATCGACTGTTTGGTCGAATTGGTTTTTTAAACTGAATTTTGGGCAAGCATCTCCTTTTTGTATTGACATGACTATTGATTTAAAGCGTTTTTATATCTGGATAGTATCCGTTCTCTTGCAAATTTATGATCAATTATGGGTTGGGGATAACTGGATGTGTTAAATTCAGGTACCCATTTTTTGATATATTCAAACTGTTTATCGAATTTTTCTTGTTGGCTTTGCGGATTGAATACCCTGAAGTAGGGAGCAGCATCGCAACCACAACCAGCAGCCCATTGCCATCCACCAATGTTACTGGCTTGTTCGTAGTCCATAAGTTTTTCAGCAAAATAGGATTCGCCGAGCCTCCAGTCCAACAATAAATGTTTGGTAAGAAAACTGGCAACAATCATTCTGACGCGGTTGTGCATAAATCCAGTTTGATTAAGTTCGCGCATGCCCGCATCAACAATTGGATAACCGGTTTTACCTTCACACCAGGCGTGGAAGTAAATTTCGTTTTGTTCCCATTCAATGAAATCATAGGCCGGTTTAAAGGCACTTCTGGTGGTGTGTGGAAAATGGTAAATGATCATTTGATAGAAATCTCGCCAAATCAATTCATTTAGGAAGGTTTCATTCAACGAAATAGCTCTTTTTGCCAACTTACGGATACTTACAGTACCGAATCGCAAATGAACACTGAGCTTTGAAGTTCCTGCAATATGAGGAAAGTTACGTTGTTCTTCATATTTTATTAAGGTTTCATCCGCGACCTCTTCAACTGGAAAAGCATACAATTGTTTTCCTTCAAACCCCATTTCTTCCATTGTCGGCATAATTGATTCAACCGATTTCGGAATTAATCTATCAAAATATTTCTCCACTGGATAAGAAGAAAGAAAATAATCAGTTAATTTGGCTTTCCATTTTCTGGAGTAGGGCGTAAAAACTGTATATGGTTTTCCATCATCTTTTATTACTTCGTTTTTCTCAAAAATAACGTGATCCTTTGCACCTTGAAATTCTATATTTTGAGCGCTTAGCAATTCAAACAATTTTTGATCTCTTTCCAAAGCATAGGGTTCATAATCCCTATTAGAATAAACCTTGCTAAATTGATTTTCTCCGGCAAGTTTCGGAATAATTGCTGATGGGTTCCCATAAAACACCCATAAGTCTGATCCCAGTTTTTGATATTCCGCTTTGAGTTTCAGTACATATTGATAAATGAATAAAACTCTTTGATCATTGGACGGTAATAAATCCAAAATATTGCGATCGAAAATAAATATGGGTTGAACTTGGTTTCCGGAAACAAGTGCTTTGTGTAATCCCGCATTATCATCGATGCGAAGATCTCGGCGGTGCCAGAAGAGTGCTTTGTTCATATGAATAGAAACAAGGTAGTAAGAGATATGTTCTGAAAGAAAAAGTGTAATTGCAAGGTGTTAATTTCTTTAGTTAGCGTAACTTGGGTGTCGATCTGCATTTCTTATATTTATCGATCTACTTTATTAAATGTATTTTCTACTATTTTGTTTGATCAAAAAAGTGGAGTAAAAAAATCAAGACTGTTCGTTTCGTTGGGTTGGTGGAAATTTCATTTTTTTTAATTTCTACTTTGGCCAACCCTTTTCTCATTTCCTGAAAGCAGATACCTGCAGCGGATCCTTCGGCTAGATTTGGTATAAGCCACTTTCAGTTCAATTTCGAAAAACACGGCACGCAAGGTCGGTTGAACATTGTTTTTGGTTTTGTTATTTGATTTTGCTATTCTTCGCTCTCACACTGGGTCTCACACTGCAAGATAAACAGGTCTCATTGTACTGTCTTCATAAATGAAGAGCAAAACGGTGTTAATTCTAAATGGTTATTTCTACTTGTTTGCTTGATTAAAAAAGTAACACCTACGAAGGAAGCAGCGCAGCTAAAAAATCAAGACTGTGCGTTTCGTTGTTTTGGCAATTTTGTTCTTCCATTTATGTTATCCCAACCATCTAAATCATGCAGAAAACCAGATTATTAAAAATTCTAATCTTTTTCAGAAAAGTCTATTTCACCAATCTGTAAATCGTGTTGATTTTATCGCCTTCTTTTTCAAATAAACCAAGTTCAACACCTTGTCTAAGATCTCGACTTGCCGTTGCAGATGAAATTTCTTTAAATGCAAGCATATAGTCCTTTCTGGTAAATTCGGATGCTGCCGTTTCCAAAAAATAGGACAAACGATCAGCCGTTGTTTTTACGCTACTTTTTAATTCAAGCATTGAATCCAGAGAATCATCAATTACCTTTAGCATGTATACAATAAAAGGAGTAGAGCTTCCCGATCTATCGCTTTGAGAAAGCGCATAATAGTAATCCTTTTGTGATTTATGGATCATATTTTCAAAGGGAATGAATTCAAACAGTGAGTATTCCTTAATCAAAATTAAGGTTTGCCACAACCTTCCCATTCTACCATTTCCATCAATAAAAGGGTGGATGAATTCCATTTCATAATGAAATACACAACTTTTAATAAGGGTGATTTCGTTTGATGTTTTCAGATACGAAAACAAATCGTTCATTAGCTGTGGAACGCGATCGGCAGGAGGAGGCATGTGAGCGATACTATCACCTGCCATTATCCCTACCCCTGTTTTACGGTACGTTCCATTTTCAGAGACCAATCCTTTCATGAGCATTTCATGTGCCTTGAGAAAGGATTTTGAAGATATAGGATCGAATGACTGCAGTTGTTCGTATACACGGATTGTATTTAATACTTCGGTAATATCTTTTTGTGGACCAATGATACGCTTCTTCTCAATTAATGCGGTGATTTGTTCTTCCGTAAGCGTATTTCCCTCAATACTCAAAGAGGAATGGATGGTCTTTATGCGGTTTGCTTTTCTGAGTTTAGGAGATGGCTTGTCTAAATACTTTGCATTAATCCGCCCAATTTTTTCAGATACCGAAGCAATCAGTCTAAGAATTTCAGGTGTAATTTGATAAGGTGGAATCATGTTATGATACTATCATTTGATACTATCAAATATAAATAATTTTTAGAATGGCAATACGATGCAGAATTTTATAGATGAATCAGAAGGCCGAGGCATCAAATAGGAAAATTCATTAAACGATCATTTATAAGTGATATGCAATCAAATAAATCTTAAAAAATTAATGTCCCTCCCCCTTAGTCCGCTCCGCGACGGCGGCGGAGGGGAAGATTTTTCATTTATTCCGTTTCAAAAATCCTTTCCACGGTGCCGTCTTCATAAATAAAGAGTAACACAGTGTTTATTCTAAATGGTTATTTCCACTTTTTTGCTTGATCAAAAAAGTGGAGTAAAAAAATCAAGACTGTGCGTTTTGTTGGGTTGGCGGTTTCTTTCATCTTTTTTTATTTCTACTTCAGCCAACCCTTTTCTTATTTTCTTAAAGCGGATACCTGCAGCGGATCCTGCGGCTAGCTTTGGTATTAGCCACTTTCAGTTCAACTTCGAAAAACACGAAACGCAAGGTCTGTGGTATGCTGTTCTTGTTTTGTTATTCTGATTCAAAAACCCTCTCCACGGTGCCGTCTTCGTATATGAAAAGCAACACCGTGTTCTTCTTTAATGGTGCTTCTTTGCCGTTGAGGTCGGGGATTGTGAATCTGTTTATTGGTACGTTAACTTGTTCCAATACAGATTTTTCAATTTATTTAGTTTATTGAAAAAGCATCAAATATTTTAAAGTTATTAGGAAAAACTTTAAATTTGAATATGCCTGAAATTAGTAGATTTTATGGGATCATTATTTATATGTTCTTTAATGACCATAATCCTCCTCATTTCAAGGCCAAATATTCGGAATTTGAAGCAAATATTCTTATTGAGAATGGTATGGTTTTAAATGGAGATTTTCCAATAAGCAAACTTAAGTTGGTTGCAGCTTGGGCAGAAATTCATAAGGAAGAACTTTTAAATATATGGAATTCCAAAGAATTTCATAGGATTGAACCGCTTAAATAATGATTAAAATAACCAAAATAGAATTTATTTCTTCCTTTAAAATTCTGTGCGAATTCAATAACAAGGAAAGACGAATTTTAGATCTAAAAAATAGTCTAGATTCGAACCATAGGTTTGTCAAAAATATTCTAGCTGCACAAACATTCAAGTCAGCAAAGATTGGGCAATTTGGCGAGATTTATTGGGAAAACGCTGGTGAAATAAAAGAACTTGACGGTACGATTACCAAATGTGAATACGATATCAGTCCAGAATTTGCCTATCATCATTCGGTAGCTTGCTGAACATATTTTGAAATTAGATCCCAAACACCGATCCTTGTATTCACAATTCTATTACAACTCTGAGACGCGTCCTAAACTAAGTTTACAGAACTTGAACTCATTATAACTCACCCATACCAATAATCAGAATTCTATGAATAACTCCATGGGTACTGTTGATTCTTCTGATAATTCATAAGTGTTGTCATTTATAAGTTTACCGTTTTTATAGGTAGTTAATGTTCCACCAAATTGACCTGCTGAATGATCAAACACAATAAAATCAGTATCTAAAAAGAAAAAGATGATCTCCTGGTTATCTGCGATACAACAAGAGCGTGTTGCTTTGCCATAGATCAATTCATTGCTCATTTTTAAGTATATTTTAAAATTTAATCCTTCATAGTTTTCTACGTTGTAATTTACCAAATCATCGGAGCCAAGATTCGAAAAATCGAAGTTTATCACTTTAACTCCTTTTTCTTTATTCTCTGTTATGTCGAAAAAATTGCTTTTCGGTAATTGGCAATATGCGTTGATTTCATCAATGAACTTAACTACTTTCTCTTTGTATTCGAGTGTATATTTCCTCTTTTGATTTAAGGATTTCTGAAGTTCAATTAATAAAGAATCATTCTTGAGTTGGAGATTTAAAACGTTAGATACTTGATATTTTAGTTGGATATTCAGTGAATCATTTTTCTTACTCAAAACAGTGTAATCAAGATTGATTTTTTCAATTTGATCTTGAAATGTTCTTTTATCGTTTTTTGTAATTAGTCTTTCTTTTTCAATTAACTGAGTTAAACTATCCACTTTTGAGTTTAAACTTTCAATTTGCGTTTTTTTAGATTGTGCTAATACTGTGAGGCAAATGAAATAAAAAAAACAGTAAGAGATGGTTTCATTTTCTATCGGGTATAAAAAGTTTAACCTAATACTCCATTTCAAAAATACGTTCCACAGTACCGTCTTCATAAATGAAGAGTAAAACAGTGTTCTTTCTAAATGG
>Ga0068876_10000077_pt1 | contig 71069 bp, 65 predicted proteins | sample NOAtaG_6_FD_66442 | JGI IMG/M metagenome (GOLD analysis project Ga0068876, IMG submission 66442) | Freshwater lake microbial communities from Lake Erie, under a cyanobacterial bloom - NOAA_Erie_Diel5S_2200h metaG | ecosystem: Environmental > Aquatic > Freshwater > Lake | place: USA: Ohio, Lake...
ACGCATTTTTTTTCACGTAACTCATTTTGATGAATCAAAAATACAATATCACTGCCCTTGCTCCAAATACTTCACAATCATTTTGTTATCTGAAAATTTCTTAAAAGCGATTTCCCTGAGGTACCCCCATCATCATTGATGATCTGTTGTACAAGCCAAAGAACTCACTCATCAACCAAAGCATCAATGCGCGTGAAATTGAAGAGCCCCTCAATGGTGACGGCTTTGGCGTTGGCTGGTATGTGCCTGAACTTAACCTTGAACCCATCAATTTCGTGTCGGTAAACCCGGCCTGGAGCAACCGAAACCTACGCAACCTGGCACCCAAAACAATGACAGGTTGTATGCTAGCTCATGTGCGAGCAGCCAGTGTAGGCGATGTATCCGAATCTAATTGCCATCCCTTTCAATACAAGAATTTCTTAATGGCACACAACGGAGGAGTAGAGGAATTCGGAAAAATCAAAAGACACATTCGCGGACCCTTGACCGATGAATTCTACAATTGGATAAAAGGACAGACCGACTCGGAACATATTTTTGCCCTGGTGCTCAGTAACCTTTTCAAAAACCATAAAATAGTTTCACCAGAAGCCGTAGCCGATTCATTCGAACAAACATTTAAAACGGTGAAACAGCTGATGACGGAGTACGGTGTGGTTGAACCTGCTTATTTGAATATGGCTTTCACAAATGGATCTTTTATTGTGGCAACGCGGTATGTAAGTGATTCTTCCGAAGAACCGTTAACCATGTACCATTCCGAAGGTGGTCGGTATGTTGTGGAAGACGGCAACACGAGAATGGAAGCACCGCAAGACGATGACAATGCTGTATTGGTCGTTTCGGAGAAATTGACCGATGACAAAGACTGGACGATGATTCCGGCCAATCATTTAGTGATTGTGGAGGACTCGCTCAACGTCAGAATCAGAGCGATCAACGCCTGATTCCATTTGACTTGTAACTACTTTCTGAATTTTTAGTCCTATTGATTAAGTTCTATTTTTGGGGAAATAAGATTCTTGTGAAATTTGATGTCATCATTATTGGCGGTGGGATAGTCGGACTGGCCTGCGCACTCCAAATCAAAAAAACAAATCCAACACTTCGGTTTCTCGTTCTTGAAAAGGAGAATGAACTTGCTAAACATCAAACCGGAAATAATAGCGGAGTAATACATTCCGGCATTTATTACAAACCGGGCAGTCTTAAAGCCACCAACTGCTTTCGCGGCTATCAATTACTCATTGATTTCTGCCGAGAACACGAAGTGCCGTTTGAGTTGTGTGGCAAATTGATTGTTGCCACCGATGAGCACGAACTACCTCTTCTGCAAACTCTTTTCACACGAGGCGAACAAAATGGTCTCACCAAATTAAAAAAGCTTGTTAAAGAAGAATTGAAGGAACACGAACCACACGTGGCCGGCATAGCAGGTATCTTCGTTCCGCAAACCGGAATTGTGGACTACAAACTAGTTGCTGAAGCATATGGCAAGGTACTACAGAAAGAAGGGGCTGAAATTCATTTGGGTGAGAGGGTTGTCTCTCTGAAAAAAGAAATAAACAAAACAATCGTTGTAACTGACAAACGAGACTACGAAGCAAGGGTAGTTATCAACTGTGCTGGCCTCTACTCTGATAAAGTGGCGGCCATGACTGTGGCGAATCTAAACGTGAAGATCATACCTTTTCGAGGCGAATATTTTAAGCTTAAAAAAGAAAAGGAGTATCTGGTAAAGAACCTAATTTACCCAGTGCCTGATCCCAACTTTCCTTTCTTGGGAGTGCATTTTACGAGAATGGCAAAAGGCGGTGTAGAGGCCGGACCAAATGCGGTACTCGCTTTTAAGCGGGAAGGCTACAAAAAATCACAGATCAACTTAGCCGAATTGGCCGAGACACTAGCTTGGCCTGGTTTCCAAAAAGTGGCTGCTAAGTATTGGAAAACAGGGATGGGCGAAATGTACCGTTCGTTTTCAAAATCAGCTTTCACAAAAGCCCTTCAAAAATTGATTCCCGAAATTCAGGAGTCAGACCTAACCGAGGGTGGCGCTGGCGTACGAGCACAAGCTTGCGATCGCAAAGGAGGTTTGGTGGATGATTTCTTGATTATTGAAGATGCAAACGTGATTCATGTATGCAACGCGCCATCACCAGCTGCCACTTCATCACTGGCTATTGGCGAAACGATTGCTCAAAAGGCAGCCGCACGACTTTAACACTTATTGATAGATCTGAATTATTTTTAAAATTAAAACGCTTATCAGGTTATGAAATCACTTGTGCAGTTTACCATTTTGATAGCAGCACTCAGCACAACCATTGGCTGCAGAAATAATTCAAATACTCCTGACACAACACCGGAGCCGGAGGCGGTCGTTTTTGCAAAGGGCGCTGACGTTGGTTGGATCACAGAGATGGAGGCCGCAGGTGTTAAATTCTATGATAACAGCGGAACAGAGAAGGAGTGTATGCAACTGCTAAAGGAAAAAGGCATTAACTCAATCAGGTTGCGGGCATGGGTAAATCCTGTCAAGGGATGGAACAATACTAAAGATCTTGTAGTAAAATCAAAACGCGCAAAGAATCTCGGGATGAAGCTAATGATTGACTTTCATTACAGCGATGATTGGGCGGATCCGGGTAAACAAGCCATTCCGACTGCCTGGGCAAAAATGAATCTTATCGAAATGCAGACGGCCTTATTTAATTATACAAAATCTGTAATGGACACGCTCAAGTTAAATGGAATTAACCCCGACTGGGTGCAGGTGGGCAACGAAACAAATGATGGCATGCTTTGGGAAGTTGGCCGAGCTTCCAAGTCAATGGCCAACTTCGCAAGTTTAGTATCGTCTGGGTATAATGCAGTAAAGGCGGTAAACCCAAATACTCCGGTAATCGTACATTTATCCAATGGATATGATAATGTTCTTTTCAGGTGGATGTTTGATGGTCTAAAAGCCAACGGAGCAAAGTGGGATATCATAGGGATGTCGTTGTATCCTACCTGGGCGCAAGGCGGCATAGATGCATGGGCTTCAACAAATGCGAAATGCCTGGCCAATATGAATGACATGATTTCTCGTTACAACACACCTGTGATGGTTGTGGAGGTAGGCATGCCCAATGATCAGCCGGAAAAATCAAATGCGTTTTTGACTGACATCATTAACAAAACAAAGGAGATACCGAATGGAAAAGGATTGGGTGTTTTTTACTGGGAGCCTCAAAGTTATAAAATGTGGCAGGGCTATGGACTTGGTGCTTTTGATGATACAGGAAAACCCACTATTGCAATGGATGCATTCTTAGAAAAGTAATAATCAGTCTTAGTTAAATCAAGCGTTCCATATAAATTGCTCCAGGCATGGGGTTGTGCCGGTAAGGTACTATATCGTAAAAACCATTTTGGCGATACAGTTTTAGTGCGGCTCGCATGTCCTCCAATGTATCCAGTCTTATTTTTTTGTAGCCCAATCTATCAGCGGCATTGAGGGCTTCTTTTAGAAGTCTTTGCCCAATTTTCAATTTTCGGAAGTCGGGCAACACGAACATACGCTTTAGTTCTGCCACGTCATTCTCCAGATGTCGAACGCCCACACATCCGATGGCGGTGTCATCGTGGTATGCAAGTATCAATGAGCCGATAGGCGTGTTATACTGAATGTCTAGCTGTTTGAGTTCGTTTTCGAAATCCTGGAAACAGAGATTGAAACTGAGTGAATTAGCGTATTGCTGAAAGAGGAATTTGCCAGCCAGAAATTCAGCCTCAAGCATTGCGATTTTGAAATTAACACCCATTCTTTTCTAGAGATTAGAGATCATTCTTGCACGAAAAATGGAGTGATACAATTTTTTTTTGCTCAAATCATTGTTTTTTAGTTTCTCCGGAAATTTTCTTTCCATCCTCTGTGAGAATTTGCTTTCCTTCTTCTGTTACCAGAAAACCCATAACGTCAGTTACGCTGTTTATTACGTGATTGTGCTCAATTGCCGGGAAAGAATAAAAAGGATTTTTCGTCAATATGTTTAGAGTTACTTTACTACCTAAACCTAACTTGGTAAAATCGATCTTGATTGAATTTCTTCCTAACCTCTTTGGTAATTCCAATCGACCTAATCCAACTGACTCATCAAAAGTGCTATCGAAGGGGTTCGGGCCAAACACAACGGAAAGCTCTTCCACTGTCTTATTAAGCTGATAACTGAGAATTATGCCAACAGATGTTGATTGAATTCTAATGTCGCTTATCACTGGCAAGAGATCATCGATCTTCAATTGATACTTCCCAAACCCTTGTGTAAATGTGTTAATCACTGCGTTTATGTCTTGTTGATTTTTTACGTCTGCTATCGAATCTCGAAAATCTTGTTGGCGCTGAGCAACCGTCTCTTTAGCTAGCATTTCATTTTCACTTATCTTATCCTTCCAAATTCCAGCTCCGAACCCAACAAATACTAAAATACCCACAATTACCATCTTCCTCTTTGAACTGGCTCTATTGAAGTAATCGTTCACCGTGACTATTGCTAAAATTGATGGTATCAAATAGACAACTATGTTTAAAAAATCTTTCATAAACGTGTTTTTTCTAAACTAATCTACTTCAGCTTTTTTCTTGTTACTCAAAAAAATCATTCCAACAACAAAGCACAATGCCGCCACGATAATCGGATACCACAATCCAGCAAATGGATCACCGGCAGGATTGCTTTTTGATTTGCTTAGCTCGTAAAGGGCGGTTGCAATAAAAGGAGTCAGTCCACCAAAAATTCCATTGCCAATGTGATATGGCAACGACATAGAAGTATAGCGAATGCGTGTCGGAAATAATTCCACTAAGAAAGCTGCGATAGGCCCATAGACCATCGTCACCAAAACAATTTGAATAAAGATCAATCCAATCATCAGCCAGTAGTTAGTGCCATTCAACGAAACTTCTTTTTTGGTTTCTGCCTTGGAAGAATTCTTTTCTTTAGTTATTTCTGACAGGGTTGTCTGGTCGCTATAAACGCGAATCTGCTTTACGGTACGAATCGTATCTCCTTCTAGAACTGTCATTGATCTCTCGATGCTTTCTTTTTCCTTTACTTCCGTTTTCAGATTAATATTTGTCAATGAATACATTTGTTGGTAAATCGGCCGGTATAGAAACACAGCTAACAACATGCCGGTGAGCATAATGAATTTCCTCCCAACTCTATCCGACCAAGCTCCAAAAAAGATAAAAAGTGGAGTACCTATCAGCAATGAAATCGCCATGATATAGTTAGACTGCACATACTCTAACTGACAGGTTTTTTGCAAAAATGAAAGTGCATAGAATTGTCCCGTATACCATACCACTCCCTGCCCTGCCGTAGCTCCGAAAAGGGCAATCAAAACGAGTTGAAGATTGTCTTTCTTTCCAAAACTCTCTTTAATGGGATTAGTAGAAATTTTTCCCTCTGCTTTTATTTTTGCGAACAACGGTGACTCGCTCATGCGCAACCGGATGTAAATAGAAATTCCTACTAGCAATGAAGACAGTATAAACGGAATCCTCCATCCCCAACTGGAAAAAGCTTCGACTCCGACAGATTGCCTGACCACTAAAATTACTCCGAGCGAAACGAATAACCCTAGTGTGGCAGTGATTTGAATGAAGCTTGTATAAAATCCCCTCCTATTTGCTGGAGCATGTTCGGCAACATACGTTGCAGCTCCACCATATTCTCCTCCAAGGGCCAATCCCTGTAACAGGCGTAGCATCAATACGATCAGTGGCGCGAAAATACCGATGGTCTCATAACTAGGAACCAGTCCAATCGCAAAAGTTGACCCGCCCATCAATACAAGCGTGACTAAAAAAGTATATTTTCTTCCTACTTTATCTCCCAGTCTACCGAAGACCAATGCCCCAAAAGGACGTACGACAAACCCTGCCGCAAATGTGGCGAGTGTAGAAAGAAACGCAGCTGTAGGATTTGTCTTTGGGAAAAATTGTTCAGATAAAATGGTCGCGAGGCTTCCGAAAATAAAGAAGTCGTACCATTCGATCAGGGTACCAACAGAAGAAGCTGTGATTACCGACCAGAGGTTTCTTTTATCAGTGGGGGAAACGGCTTGTGTCACTTTGTTCAAGTTTAAAGTCGGGAAGTCAGGAAGACCGAAAGTCAAGAAGCAAAATGCTTTCGGGCTTCCGGACTTTCAAACTTTCTGACGAATTACCAGAAAGCAATATATAAAGCTGAGATAATTCCTAAGAGAATGATTGCGCCAATAGCGAAAGACTTTTCAATCTTAAACATGTCAGCCGTTACTTCAATTCCATCCTTCTTAGGTTTATAAGGTGAGATTAAACTGACGATGACGATGATGGCAATCAAGGTTAAGAACACGAAACTCATTCTATTGAGGAAAGGCATTTCCGGAAAATACTCATTGAATGCGATACCCAGAGGCAAGGTGGCAATCGCAGCTAGTAATGCTGCCATTCCATTTGCCCTTTTCCAAAACATACCCATCAAGAAGATGGCAACAACTCCAGGTGATATCAATCCGCTGAACTCTTGAATAAACTGGAAAGCCTGATCAAAACGGCTTAACTGAGGTGCCATAAAAATCGCGATGAGCATGGCCACCAAAATAGCACCTTTCCCTACATTCACTAAGTTTCTTTCTGAGGCACCTTTCTTGAAAAATTTCTGATAGATGTCCAGTGTAAAAATGGTTGAGATACTATTTGCCTTACCAGCCAGCGAGGCAACAATCGCTGCCGTGAGCGCAGCGAACGACAATCCTTTTAATCCAGTCGGTAATAAATTCAGAAGCACCGGGTAGGCTTTATCAGACTTAACTACTTCTTTCGTAACTCCATCAATCGTAAGCGACTCCAACATCTCTGTTTGGAAGAAACCATTTTTATAAAGCACAAAAGCAGCAATACCAGGTAGAACAACGATCACGGGCATTAGCAGTTTCAAGAAGGCAGCGAAGAGCAGTCCTTTACGCGCAGTTGGGAGATCAGCTCCCAAGGCACGTTGTGTGATGTATTGATTACATCCCCAATACCCAATGTTGGCAATCCAAAGGCCACCCACTAAAACAGCAATACCGGGTAATTTTTGGTAGGCATCTTCCGTCCCCCCTTTACCATCGGGCATCATCATATCTCCTTTTTGCAAGATCATTTGAAAATGGTCGGCTGCATTTTCTTGTACGTAGCCCAAAGCGGTCCACACATCGCCCCCACTAATTTTTTGCGCTACTAACTCGAGCGCCAGATAGGTAGTAGCCAATCCACCCAACACCAAAACGATCACTTGTATTACATCGGTGTATCCTATCACTTTCATCCCACCAAGGGTAATAAAAATCGCAAAAATAGAAAGGCCAACTACGCAGGTTGTGAATCCTATTCCCGTAATTGTGTCTACTGCCAATGCCCCTAAGTATAAAATTGAGGTGAGATTTACGAAGATGTACATCAATAGCCAAAACACCGCCATGATGGTAGCCACCAATGGGCTATATCGCTGCGACAAAAACTGCGGCATGGTGTATATTTTATTTCTCAAATAGATCGGCAGAAAGAAAGCCGCCACCACAATCAGCGTGACCGCTGCCATCCACTCATAAGATGCAATGGCAAGACCCATGGCGAAACCGGAGCCTGACATACCAACAAATTGCTCGGCTGATATATTTGACGCTATCAAAGAAGCACCAATGGCCCACCAGGTGAGTGAGCCTTCCGCCAGGAAAAAGTCTTTGGAGTCAATCTCATTTCGTTTTTTCCGAGAATAAATCCAGTAACCGTAAGAAGACACGATTACAAAGTAGACCAGAAACACAACGTAATCGATGAGTTGTAGCTTTTGCATTTATATATAGTTAAGGTTCGAGGTTCAGGTTTTATGGTTGTCGGTGTTCGCTCTTATCGTTCATCAAGCTAACACCATCCACCAAGTTAACCAAATAAAATTCAGGTTGAATATTGAAATTCGCGGCATATTGGCGAATCACTTTTTCTTTAAACGATTGCACCTTACCATTTTGAACAAGATTGATCGTACAGCCCCCAAATCCACCACCCATCATTCGCGCACCAGTGATTTTCTCCTCTTCGGCCAAGGCGACTAAGTAATCCAACTCTACACAACTTACTTCATAAGCTTGACTTAACCCCCAGTGGGTATCATACATTAACTTACCAAATTGTACTAACTGGCCCATCTTTAAAAACTCAGCTGCCTGAAGGGTGCGTTGTATCTCATCAACAACATAGAGACATTTTGTAAAGATGTCGTTGTCAATAATATCTTGATGTTCATACAATAGAGTTCGGCTCACATCACGAAGTGACAAAACACTATTGTTTTTTTGACGGATGATTTTCACCCCTTCCTCACAGGCTTCGCGCCTTTCGTTGTAGGCTGACGAAGCCAATGAATGCTTGACTTTCGTATCAACGAGAAGAAGGGAATGATCGGTAAGATGAACGGGAATCACTTCATGTTTCTGCGATCGGCAATCCAATAACAGGGCAGCATCTTTTTTACCAAACAAACTGGCGTATTGATCCATCAACCCACACAAAAGGCCAGCGAATTCATGCTCGGCATTTTGCGAAATTTTCGCCAATGCCAACCGATCCAAACCGCACTTATAAAGTTCGTTGAGGCCAAAGCCGAACCCGTTGCATAAAGCTGCCGATGAAGACAGACCTCCGCCTACCGGAATATCTCCGCCAAATACACAATCGACCCCATGGATGGGCAAGCCTTTTCGCTCGAAGCCGTCCATTACGCCCATCAAGTAATTGACCCAGGCTTCCCCCGGGTTTAAATCAAGAATGGAAAATGAAACACCTTCTTCCATGTCGGCCGAATAGATATTACATCGTTCCGTACCGCTGGGGGCCATTGCATAATAAATAGCGCGGTCAATGGCTGCTGGTAGCACATAACCCTCGTTGTAGTCTGTATGTTCACCAATAAGATTGATCCTACCGGGCGCGCGAATGACCAACGGCTCTCTCGAAAATTTTTGCTTAAAAATAGAGACTACCCTTCTTGCAATATCCGGCATCTTACAAGTATAGCGATCCCGAATTTGAAACCCAAAATCGGACACCCAAAAACAATTATGGACAGTACGTCTGGCAATAATCCGCAATGAAAGGTGATTTTAGGCCATTATGTGGTTGGTCTGTTCTTTGCAAATACGAACGAAATTAGAAACCATGCTCAAGCATTACGCGATCCACTTCTATAGAAACCTTCAAAGACAAAAGCTTTTCACCTTCATTAATATACTTGGACTCACGGTTGGTATCGCCAGTTCTCTACTCATTTACCTATACGCCCGCCATGAGTTTAGTTACGATACTTTTCATGAGCATGCAGATCACATCTATCGCGTCAACCAAACTTTTATTTGGGGCGAAAGCACCGACAATGAATTTGCTTCTACAGGGCCTGGCGTAGCTTATGCTGTGAAGGAAGAAATAACTGAAGTAAAATTGATCACCAGCATCCATACTCCGGGGGATTTTTTGGTTTCTTATACCAATACCAAAAATGAAGTCATCTCTTTTGAGCAAACCAATGTATTGGCTGCTGATACCAACTTCTTCAAAATGTTTAATTTCAAGCTGGTAAAAGGCAATGAGGCTTCTGCGTTGCGACAAGCCAACACCATTGTGCTAACAGAATCAATGGCCAAGAAATATTTCGGAAACGAAGAGCCGATAGGGAAATTAATTTTGATGGGCACTGGCGAAAATCAGAAGACATACGAGGTAACTGGTGTGGCCAAAGACTTACCAACCAATACGTATCTTCAATTCGATATGCTCATGTCTATGAACAGTTTCCCTCAGGTGAAAAAGATGTATTGGAGTTGGATATGGACTCAACTAGAAACATACGTTTTACTTGACGAGAACGCCAGCATCGAAACTGTAAAAGCAAAACTAGCAACCATACCACGCAAACATGCCCAAGCTACTCTTCAACGGACAATGAACATGTCGTTTGACGATTATATCAAGTCAGGAAAAGACTGGGAATTGTTTCTTCAACCTATCACGGGTATTCATTTACCAGCAAAAATTGTTTATAACCGCTTGATCAATGATGGCAACCTCATAATTATCTACTCACTAATCGGTGTGGCAATTTTTATCATTCTCTTATCATGCGTCAACTTTATGAATTTGTCCACTGCGCAGTTCACAAAGAGAATCAAAGACGCGAGTGTTAGAAAAATATTGGGATTAGGAAAAGCAGAACTGAGCATTGGTTACTTTATGGAAGCCTTCATCTTTTGCTCGATTGCTTTATTGATCGCCTTGGCTTTGATCCAAATCTTGCTACCAGGTTTTAATCTTTTGGTGGGAAGGGAATTGCAATTTAGCTTATTGAGTGACCCTCGCCTGCTCACAGCACTGTTAGTTCTAGTTTTAACAATGAGCTTTTTATCGGGAAGTTACCCTGCTATATTTCTCAGTGCATTCAACCCAATCGAAGCCATGAAAGGGAAATTGAGAACTGGCAAGGAAGGCAAGTCATTTAGAAATGGGTTGGTTGTTTTTCAATTCAGTGTGTCAATCGCACTCATCATTTGCACGGCTGTGGTATTTCAACAATTGAAGTTTGTCTCAGAAAAAGATTTGGGGTTTGATAAAGAGAACTTAGTAGTGCTCAGTCATGCTGAACGGTTGAGTGATGGAGAAAGTACCGTCAACTCCGCCCTCAATGTATCTGGAGTAGTAAGTGCTTCGCTTTGTACCTCTGTGCCACCCAATACATTTGGTGGCGATAAGTTCAGTGCCGAAGGCATGGGGGCAAATACTTTTTCGCTCAATTTCACTTCTGCAGATGAACGATATCTTTCTACCCTCAACATTAAGTTGAAATACGGAAGGAATTTTTCGTTGAATACACCTGGCGACAATAATCGAGTAATCCTCAACGAAGCAGCTATAAAGAAAATCGGCTGGGAGATGAACGAATCTGTGATTGGAAAAAAAATAGAATCCCCAGGTGGCGAAGTGCGTTTTGAAGTAATCGGGGTGGTGGAAGATTATCACTATTGGTCGCTGGGCAATCCCATTGAGCCAATGGCCATCTTTCATATTAAAAATAAAAATCTGTTTGGCGCTGGCGATAAGCAATATGTGGTACTACGTATTGAAGGACAGACCAGTGCGGCATGGGAGAAAACAATTGCCTCGCTAACTACTCTATGGAAAGAAAAAGCCGGTGATGTTGCTTTTGATTACTCGTTCGTTGATCAGGCTTTTGCCAATACTTTTAGAGCCCAGCAAAATTTCGGCAAAACATTAACGGTGCTTGCAAGTCTTGGCATATTGATTGCGGCACTGGGATTACTTGGCATGATCGTTTACACATTAGAGCAACGCACCAAAGAAATTGGGATTAGAAAAGTTTCGGGTGCTTCGGTAAAAGATATTTTGATTTTGGTCTCGAAAGGCTACACCAAACTTATCCTCATCGCCTTTTTCATTGGTGCTCCGCTCTCCTATTGGCTAATGACCAAGTGGCTACAAGGTTTCACCTATCACATTTCGCCTTCGCCATACATTTATGTTTTTGCAGGGGTGGGTACATTGCTTATCGCTTTATTGATCACAAGTTATCATTCCATAAAAGCAGCCCTTCTAAATCCTGTAGACGTTTTAAAGGACGAATAAATTGTTGGTCCGGCTAGATCAATAACATCGCTTTTCTTAGGGCTAAAACGGGATTTTTCTTCACCAATTTGGGACAAAAAGTCTCCGTTTTATTCAATTTTATGCGAAAAAAGCCAGTCAATCATCAATAACCCTCTGGCATGATCTTTCCCATGTGGTATGCATTTAACTGAAAATTGTATGAATCTTTTTGAACTACTGGGACTATTCAAACGCAGGGATGCCTCCGCAAAAAGCCATATCAAAAACCTGATTGAGGTTGCTGAGGCAGACGGGCACTTTGTTGAAGTAGAAAAAGAATTACTGAAATCCATTGCTAAAAAAAATGGTTTTACCGAAAAGCAGATATCTGAAATCCGTAAAAATCCCGAAGAGATCAAATTGGAAATACCCGGTGATAGCAAAGTCCGATTTCATCGGTTATATGACCTCATCCATATGATGAGCATAGACAACGAGATACATCAAAACGAAATGAAGTTATGCACTCAATTGGCCCTGGCTTTTGGGTATCATCGCGACAACATACAAGACTTGATAAAATCAACCTTATCTTGCATCGAGTATGAAAGAAACGCTGACGACACGATGGGGCGCGTCATTCGGTTATTAGCCTAGAAGATCAATGAATGCTAGTCCTGTGCTGATTTGAAAGTCACACCCACGCAGCCTAACAAAACAAATAGCACTACCCAACTAGAAGCAAGCGTTACTTTGTTACCCACTATATAGGGTTGCGGTTCAAACTTGAATTCAATGGTGTGTTTTCCTTGCGGGATTTCTAATGCTCGCAACACATAATTTGCACGAAGTATTAAAATTTCTTTGCCATCAACGAAAGCATGCCATCCTTTAGGATAGTAAACCTCGGAAAAAACAGCCAGCCCATTTGTCGATGACTGCGATTCATACTTTAGGTAAGCCGGCTTGAACTCCTGTAAATGTATGGTCGACAAGCTGTCGTACTCGAAATTTTGAATTTTGAATTTTGAATTGTCAATAACGGCAAAGGATCTGGATTTCAATTCGCCCGTTTGCTTTAGCTCTTCTGTTGGCGAATTTACACCTACCACCTCCCTTACAAACCAAGCTGCTCCGTTTGCTTCCGGGTTTGGAATGATGTTACCTGCTTCATCACCATATTTTACATATTTGGCGTTCAGCATATTTAAAACACCATACTTTTTAAAATCCAATCCTCCGGACTGCGCATCGCGATACAGTTGTTGGGTTTCGCGCAGCAGGCAAGAATCATATAAATCCTGATACCTGCGCAACTTAGCCCCGTGATAGCCGCCTAGCGAATGATGGTTGTAGGAAGTTCGCGCTTCGGCCATGGGATTTTGTAGATTATACACCCGATAGTAGCTTTTGTCTTTTAAGATTTCGTCATCTGCTGCTGAGTTGGCATGGTAAGAGGTATCGCGCTTGCGTTGGAAGTTATCTTTTGAATAATAACGTCTGTCAACAATAGCAATATCGAGAGTGATCATGAAAATCAAAAAAGCGTAGAAACCAAGCTCAGAAAACTTCTTTCCTACATTGAAATAGAGCATGAAAAAAATGGAAACAATAAAAGCGAAGGAGCGAAATGCGTCTGCCCTTAACAAACCTCTTCTATCGGCACTCATTGCTTTTGTAAACCAAACCGGCAATTGACCTTCGCCATCTTTGAGAAAACTTCCAAATCCCGCAAAGAGTATCAGTGCTAAACACAATCCACCAGTCGCACCCAATGCAATCAGCAACTTTTTCTTAGCTTCTTTATCTACCCCGTTGGTTAGCAATCGCTCCACACCGATCATGCCAAGCAACGGCATAGCGAGCAGTATAATAACCAATGCAAAATTGACCGAACGGAATTTGTTATAACCCGGAAAATAATCAAACATAAAATAGTTGAAGGAAGAAAAACTATCTCCCCAACTTAACATCAAGCTTAATGCGCTTAATGGCACCAGCCACCAAACAAACTTCTTATCGGCAAACAAAATACCTACCACAAAAAGAAAGATTACAATGGCACCGGCATAGTAAGATCCACCCGTGAAATCTTGCGGACCCCAATAAGCTGTCGCGTAGTTGGCAAGTTTGTTGGCCGTCTCATTGTCTCCTGAATTCACCAGTGCTTTGTAGGTTGCGCTATTTTCATCTTGCACCAATGACTTCGCACTTGAGCCTCCGTAAAAATCAGGAATCAACAATACGAATGATTCGAGTACGCCATATTTGTAGGCAAATGCATAGTCCTTGCTCAAGCCATTGGGTTGGGTTTTCGAACTAGGCTTTACCAATTCTGAAGGGCCTCTAATGGAATAACGCGTATATTCTGTGATCGACCAAAACTGCCCAAAGAAAGTACCTACTGCAATAATTACGGCCGGCAGAAGTAGTCCTAACGTTTTAAAGAAGTCGCCTATTTGCTTGGCGCGGATGGCATATACCAATTGAACTAATCCATAAACCGCCACCATCAACACTAAATAGTAGGTAATCTGCAAATGGTTTTCTCGCAGATGCAACGCCAAGGCCATAGCAGTTAAACCAAAACCTAATATCTTTTTTCCGGAAAACGCCAAATGAATACCTGCTAAAACCAAAGGCATAAAAGCAATTGCACCGATGCGTGCGTTATGCCCTGCTGAAAGGCCTATGATCAGGTACGAAGAAAGCCCGAATGCTAACGCTCCTGCGATGGCCAGGTAAGGTCGCACACGAAAGGCCAATAACATAATGTAATAACACAGAAACGCAATCAAGATATTGTTGACAGGGTGTGGGAGAAAGAGTCCCATGATCTTTTTGGTCCAAACCACGGAGCCATCGCTCCACTTTAAACTTACCAAATAGGCAGGCATCCCACTAAACATATTTGAAGCCCACAGCCCCTCTTCTCCGGTAGAAGCGCGGTAGTCACTCAACGTCTTGCTCCCCCCCTGAAACTGTTGTATATCGGGTTGACTCAGTGATTTGTTATCAAAGAATATCGGGCTAAAAAAGAAGACCGTGACCAGCAGGAAAACAACGATAGCAATGATGTGTGGAAGGACATCTGAACCTTTAATCTTTCGCATGAAAATGGCAATTATTGAAACGCAAATGTGCAAATTTGATTTGGTTATTGGAATAAAATTCACGCAAAGGCGCAAATCCTCAAATAACCACTAAACCAATAAATGTTTAAAAATGAAAGCCTCGTTGATCTGTTTGCTAGTATTGGTTGCAACTGTTTCGTACGCACAGAAAAAGTTTGATCAAATCGCAGAAGGAAATGCCATTCGTGCCGTGCTGGCGCAACAAGTTTCGGATTGGAATAACTTCAATATTGAAGGATTCATGCAAGGCTATTGGAAATCAGATTCGCTTCTATTCATTGGTGCAAAGATTACACATGGTTGGGATAGCACTTTGGCTCGATACAAGAAAAGCTATCCCACCAAAGAAGCAATGGGTGTTTTACGATTCGAGATTATCCGCCTACAGTTTACAGCAGGCGATGCGTGCTTAGTGACAGGCCGCTACTTCTTACAACGAAAAACCGATAAGCCAAGTGGAGTTTTTACTTTACTATTTAGAATGAAAAAGGGGAAGTGGGTAGTGGTGTATGATCATACTTCTTAGTCCGCACAGCAACCCAGATCAACTTTCATAGAAATTACAGATTGATTGTTTGCTTCAATCATGCGTAGGCCATCGGACTTTATCAAAAAACCTCGGTTTACGACAGCATTAATAGTTCCGGAAATTGCCCGATAGGAAGCAATCCCTGTTCCCGATCCGTCCGATCTAACGGAAAATATCGAATACTCTCCAAACAACAATTCCTCTGTCGAATACATGCCGGCTTTAGGATCTTTGCCAAAAAACCCAAACGACAGGTACTCGACTCGGCTGCCCAAAGATCTTGACGCGCTAATGAAATAGTACTCTCTAACTTGGATTACTTGACCATTTTCAATCCATCTCGCAATTCCGGTTCCACATGATGCTGGCTGAAATTCAAGGGGGGTCGCATTTATTTGAACCTGGCTGGCAATTGGAGTACAACCCGTATTTCTGAACAAAAACGAAAAGGTATTTGAACCAGACGCAGGCACGAATTGGCTTGAGGAGTTGCTAGAAAAACCCAAACCAGTTGGGCTTGAAAAGCTAGAGGTTGCAAGCGTTTGATTAAAAATCCAACCCGAAGGGCGAGATCGGCTTGGAGAAACCAACCCTCCTCCGTCTTTGCAAGCCAATACTGTAAGTAGGCAAAAAAAAACAATCCGAGATTTCATCATGACTAAAATACAAATCCTAGTCTCAACGAACTGTTGAAATTCGAACCAAGTTGAAAGGTGCTTCCTCCTTTATTTGGCTGAGGTGGCGTGCCAGAAACTGGCGTCACAGAAATATCGGAGCTATTCACTAACTGAAAACCATATCCAATTTCTAAACCCAAATAAAGTCGTTTTACTATGTAGTAATCTGCTCCCATCAAAAAATTAGCACCAAGTCTCGTAAAACCTCTCTCTGTCCCATTTGGATCCCAAGCTCCGCTTACACTTTTTATAACTCCGCGTGTTCCAGGATCTCGATCATCTGAAAAGCTGGAGGATTTAATGGTCACATCTGCGTCTAACCCCACATAAGGTGAAAGTCTCTCAGTACCAGCAAAATGCCATTCATAGCCCGGTCGCAAACTAATTTCAAAAGATGATTGCGTAACCTTTTCGATAGCTTTTTGATTTCTCAAACCAATTGATACTCCAAATCTAAATGCCTGTCGTTCATTAACAAAAGTTCTAAAGCGTAAGTAATTGATTGAAATAGGAGAAGATGAAAATGGGTTAAAATTAACCTCTGCTGTGAAACTCTTTGCTTTTGGCTTGTAGCTAAGTGTCTTTAATGAATCTTGTGAAAAGCCAACAAAAACGAAAAGTACAAAAACAGAGGTGGCTAATAATTTTTTCATGAATAGGTATTTTTACAAATATAGAAAAGAATGTGCGTCAAAGAAAGTTTTCAGTTAAACTTCAACAGTGCATACCCCTTCAATTGATACGTTGTTAATGTGGTCAACATCGAAGTGGCAATTTTTACCTCGGGTGCCATTTTTGTTCGATCGACTTTGCGGTTGATTAATGATTGGCCGCAAACAAAAATCTTTACCCCCGCTTTTGACAGTTCCTCAAACAAGCCAAGATTAGGATTGTCTTTCTTGTACTTCTTTTGATATTGGTCATTATTCATAGTGATATAAGTCGCACCTCCATGAAGAACGATAACCACGTCTAGGTTTTCTTTTGGCACACCGCCCATTACGTGCAAGTTGACCAAACGAGCAACATTATTCAAGGCCCAGCTAAGTGAATCGGGTTTCTCGCTTTCCCGCTCCACTTCTATCACAATATTGTATTTCATGGTTGGGTCGGGCTTCTCAACTGCATAGGGGATTTCGAAAATGCCACCATATAATTTCACGGCAGGAAAAACACGAGTTTGGGAGTAGGTCGTTGCTGCTAGAACGATTAGTAGAGCTGTGAATAAGGATTTCATAGTAGGCTTGGTAATTGGTGATCGAGTATTCGGTATTCGGTGTTCAGTTTAGTCTGCTGCATTCTATATTCTAACTCCAGTATTCTATATTCTTTGAGACTACAAGTGGTCTTTCAAAATATTCAACGCAGCCACTAAGATCAATACTGCTGTAATTCTTTTAATGTACAAGGGGTTAAGACGAATCGCGCCCAAACGTGAACCCAGCTGCCCACCGATTAAAACTACTACTAATAATGGTAAGATAAAACTCCACTCTAAGTTAATGCCTCTACCCAAAAACTGCCCCAGCAATCCACTGATCGAATTGACTAAAATAAACACGCTCGCCAATGCTGATATTCGCTTGGCCTCCGCCCAGTTCGTTAGATGCAAAATCGGAGAAAGAAAAATGCCTCCGCCAATACTTACCAATCCAGATAAAAAACCGATCAAACCTCCCAGCGCAATCTTAGACTCGATTCGCTGAAGGAATCGATTTTCGCCTTTCATAGTTTCCGGTTGTATCCAAAGCAAAACAGAAGCGATTATCAACGTAACCGCCAAGAGCAAAAAAAAAGAGTGTTGATTGAGCCTCCACAAACCACCGACTAATGCCAACGGAACACTCGCTACTAGGAAAGGCCAAATTTCTTTCCAGTCGATTTTGTTTTGTTTATAGAAAATCACCGTACCACTGGTCACCACTACAATATTGCACAACAGTGCCGTGGGCCGAATGGTATCAGGAAGCAACTGAAAGAAAGGTTGGGCAAGCAACGCTAAGTAACTGCTGCCCCCACCAAAACCCACAGAAGAATAGATGAATGCAATGACAAAAAAAGAAAACAAGAGTACGTAAAATTCCATCTGACTATTGAGCGCGTTTTACTTCTATGACTTGCAAAGACTTGATGTGCCTTCGACCTGTTTTAAAATCTTGCGGTGACAAGAGCAAAATTGATTCCGGTAATTGCCGAGCAGGTTTCCCCTCTTTTTCAGTGATAATGAACACAGCATCACCCACCTTACTGTTATGGATTTCATTCCACGAAAAAACAACCTTGTAACCGTCTGTTGCTTTGCAAACAAAATAAAGCTCACTCAGTTGCTTGGGGCTTTCCGATTTGATTTCGATTGATTCTAATACATCGCGTAGTAAAACGCCTTTCAGTTGCTTGGCTTCTCCCCGTCTCTCGCCTGTGTGATTGGTGATAACAACATCACCGATGTCATGCGTTTTCCATTGAGATAGATCGCTAAGCATAACTGTTTTTTGTGACTTGATTTCGCCTAGAATCGTAAACGAATCAGTTGATTTGATTTCCTTTTGCGAAAATGCAATAGTCGCAAGGAAGAGAAATAGCAGTGTTGGAAAAGTCTTCATCTTATATAATTTTCAAATAGCCTTGTTCTATTATCCACCAATGGTAGACATTGACTCCATTATGTTCAATGTTTTGCGCTTTTCCTCCGCCTCAAATCCGTCCTTCGGCCGATGAGCAAAAGCTCTTAACAATTCATTTCTTAAATCATCATTACCCTTCCCTTCTCGCATCAAATTCTTGATATTCAATACACCATCGTCATACAAACATGTTTTCAAAACTCCCTGAGCAGTAATTCGGATTCGATTACAGGTTCCACAGAAAGAGCGGGTAAATGCTGCGATGATACCTATGTTTCCCTTGAAGCCCGGAATTTGGTAATGATAGGCTGTAGCATTTTCGGGGTCTTTTACTTTTTGAATCGTTGGGTAGAAAAGCTTGATGTGATTCAATATCTCTTTGTGTGTCCATTTTAGTTTGACATAATGATTCCCCTCTCCATTAAAAGGCATCTCTTCAATAAAACGGACTGAAATGGGATATACTTTTGTAAGCTCAATAATTGAAACAATATCCTCGATGTTTTTATTTTCCATCACCACGGTATTGATTTTTACTGGAATTTCGTGCTTCAACAAAAGCTGTAGAGTCTCCCATGCATTTTCAAATTCATCTCTTCGGGTTATCAGTTTAAAGCGTTCTTTATTCAGGGTGTCCAAGCTGAGATTAAAGGAAGCAATGCCCAATGATTTCAATTCCGAAATATGAGGTCGGGTAAGAATGCCATTGGTGGTAAGATGAATATCTTTGATTCCTTCAATGACTGAGATCCTTCGAATAAGTTGCATCAAATCAGTGCGAACAAATGGCTCCCCGCCTGTCAGTCGGATTTTTGAAATACCCATTGAAGCCAACAACGTTACTAACCGCTCGATCTCTTCAAAAGTTAAAAGGTCTTTCTTGGGGAGATACTTGATGCCTTCTTCAGGCATACAGTAGAAGCAACGTAAATTGCATCTATCCGTCACCGCCAGACGTAGATAGTTAATAGGGCGACCGTGATTGTCGTAGAGAGTAATACCAGCCATTACCTCGCGAAGATAAGGAGGATCAGTCAGAAATAACTAGTCACTATATTTGCTGGATGAGAATTCAGATCAAAGCGTTTGGCATCTGCAAAGACATATTGGGAGGACGAGAACTGACCGTTGAGTTCGATGGAGAAACCGTAGCCGATCTCCGAAAAGATTTGACCCAAAAATTCCGGGAAATTGAAAAGTTAAATTCACTCTTCATCGCAGTCAACGAAGCCTATGCCGAAAACGATCTGGTGTTAAAAGAGTCAGATGCGATTGCTCTTATTCCTCCTGTAAGTGGTGGTTAACGACAAACTACAAATGATAGTAATCACTCATAATTCAATTGATATTCAGAATGTTATCCGTTCTGCTGAAAGCGCAGATGCAGGTGCTCTAAACGTGTTTATTGGTACTGTGCGGTCTAAGACGGGTGAAAAAAAAGTGATCAGGCTAGAATATGAAGCCTATGAACCAATGGCGATTCTGGAACTCAAAAAGATCATCGAAATGGCCAAGGAAAAATGGAACCTTAAAGGCTGGGCGATAAGCCATAGGGTTGGCACGTTAAACATTGGTGATGTGGCGGTTGTCGTGGCGGTTTCCACCGCACATAGAAAGGAATCCTTCGAGGCTTGTCAGTTCATTATTGATAGTCTCAAACAAACTGTGCCCATCTGGAAGAAAGAAGTCTTTGATGGTGGCGAGGAATGGGTGTCAGCCCACCCTTAAAATCGGCTCACCGCCATCACAACCAAGGTTCCAAACGCCAGGGCAATAGCTGCCGCCCCAGCAAGCACCAACACTAAATCTCGATCGATGATGTTGACCTGCAAATAGGGGATATTCTTTTGTGACTTCATTGCTTTTATTTTTTACCGAAATAGCAAATTTGAATTTGATTTTTTTTGGCAATTGCTTACGTAAACCGTTCTGCGTAATCTTTTTACGTTTTTTATTCCTTTTGCCTGTATCTTTTGGAGGCAGTTGCATTTATAGATGCAGTAATAACCAGAAAGCTTTGGAAGACCAAGCACAAGTTACTTCAAATTACGACCTAGACGAAGAAGCTATTTTGCGTCAATCACAAATTGACGCCCAAGCATTTAGGCCTATTTATGAGAAGTACTTTAAGAAGGTGTACCTCTTCTTGTATCGCAGAACAATTGATCGAGAGCTGGCGGGCGACATAACCCAACAAGTGTTCTTAAAGGCACTGCTCGCGCTAGGTAAGTTTCAGTTCAGAGGCGTGCCATTTTCAGCCTGGTTGTTCCGAATTGCCGTGAACGAGTGCAACGAGTTTTTCCGAAAAACCAATCGAACCCGCACGGTGTCAATTGATGAGCGGATGGTGCAGTTGCTGCATGACGAGCTGACGTATGACACCACCACCGATGATCTGTCAGCCCAACTGCCTTCACTGTTGCTGACGTTGAAGGAAGACGAACTACAACTGATTCAGCTTCGGTTTTTTGAAGGACTGTCGTTCAAAGAGATTGGCGATGTTTTAGAAGTAACGGAAAACAATGCAAAAGTGAAGACCTACCGCACTCTGGAAAAATTGAAGAAGAAGTTTATTAAGCCACATTAAAATGAACACGAAGGGAAAATCGGAGCCAACCGATGAAGAAATCAGACAAATGATGGACTTTGATGGTCTGCTTAAAGCGTATGAAACAAGTCAGGCCACAACCGTCAACAAACCATCCGCCAAGTGGGCAAAAACTGCCATTGGATTGTCGATGATAGTGGCCACAATCTATGGTGTGTACACTTGGCAAAAAAGTGTCTCCGCCAAAAGCGACCAATTAGAGATAGAACAAAATACCCCACCAGTCGAAATTGAAAAGCCAGTGGAATCCACACCACAGATTGTTCAATTAGATTCAATTTCCAAAACCACTTCAAAGGAATCCAAAGCCCCTGCAAAGCCAACTGTTTCCAACAAAACAATTCCACCAGCAAAGGAAGAGGAAATTAGCAGTGTGCAACCACCGTATATTGGCGCAGAACCTGTTGAAGGTTTTCCTGCTCTCTACGCCTATTTTGACCGTGAGCTAAAATACCCCCTTGAAGCTTTGTCAGATTCCATACAAGGCGTGGAGGCAGTTGCATTCTTAATTGATAAATCAGGTAAGCCCGGAAAAATTGAAATCCAGCAATCGTTGGGCGAAGTTTTTGATCGGGAGGTGATAAGGCTTTTGCAAAACATGCCGCCTTGGAGGCCAGCAACATTAAATGGGGAGCCTGTGATGAGCAAACAATCTGTACCATTCACATTTAAGATTACGCGTAAAACAGAGACCAAGAAGTAAAACCAACTTTAAAAGAATATGAGATCAAGACCAATTTTGTATTGGGCAGGTATTGTATTGCCCATTTTTTTAACAAGGTGCGCCAAAGAAGAAGCAAAGCCGCAACAATTACTAGTAAATGGCAATTTTGAAAATGGCAACACAGTTCCCACTGATTGGGGCTACCTGACCGAAAAGGACATTTACAACGGTGAGTGGAGCGACAAAGAGTTTGTTTCTCCGAGCAAGTCGGCAAAAATCAGTTCATTGAAGAGCGACTCTACGGTGTTTTCCTTTTGGTATCAAACCATTACTGATAACCTGCCTTTCGGGAAGGATGTGACGCTTAAGGTCAAAATCAAAGGGAATATAACAGGGAAAGGCGTAAGCATCGCAATCAGAACAGATGACACAACGATACCCAGCGGAAGGGCCGAGCAGTTCATCACTACCCAAAACTTATCGCCTATTACAGGCAGCTTTAATTGGTCTGAAAAGACAATCACGCTGGCAAACGTCAAACCAACCAGCATGAGTATAACTGTTTATTTTATCTACTTACCCAAAACTACCGGAGAAGTTTACTTTGACGATGCGAGTTTGACATATTAAGCACAGATATGAGATACATTACGATCACAATTTTACTGCTGAGTTACCATGGTGTAAGCCATGCGCAACAACTGGTTAAAAAATACAGTTGGAAAACATCGGCTATGTTGGATGCTAAAATTGAATGGGTGGATATTGACAACGACAGTCTATTGGATGTGCTGGTGTTGGCAAAAGACACAAACCAGAAATTGCAAATTCAAGCATACACAAATAAGCTCGATTCATTTCCTCGTAAAGCAATCTCAGAATTGGACTTCACGTTGAATAGCTATTCGTTAATTGATATCAACAACGACAACAAAATCGATTTGATTCTAAACGGATCTAAAACAAATCACCAAACCGTACAACTAACCAATCAATCAAAATTTCAATTTACTTCTTCAAATGTACCAATTCCTTCATTGAAAATCACCCAGCAGGTTTGGGCCGATTTCAACCTCGATGGAAAAATGGACTGGGCAATTGGCGGGGCAAACTTTTTGAAAATATTCCAGGCAACTGCATCGGGCTATGTATTAAAGTTGGATAGCACAGACATCAAAGTTTCTTCTATTCTGCCTATGGATGTGTCGAAGGATGGAAAAATCGATTTGATCATCTCAGGAAGTAGGCAAGGCAAAGAATTTATGGCGATAGTGCAAAATAATGATTCCTTCAAATTTGAATTCATCCCTATTTTTTCCGGCATCGATGGAAACCTGGAGAGCGGTGATTTAAACAATGACGGTTTTTTTGATGTAGTGTGCAGTAGTGAAAATCAATTGAAATTTTTCACTAACAACACGGTTAGGCTTAGCCCAACAGATTCTGTTTTTGGTTATCGAAAAGGAGAATTGACGGTAGCTAATTTCGACTCCGATAGCTTGGTAGGACTTTCTTTCAATGGAAGAACTAGTGGAGGTGCTCGCACGAATTTCATTCGGGGTGGAACCGGAGCATCCACCTACTTGGACTCTGTTCAATTGAGTACCCAACGATGGGGAGACTACGACCGAGATGGAGATCTAGATTTGTTGCAAGTGCGAGACTCCGCTGGCTATCAGGTATTCCAGGTGTTAGAGAATACAACAACAAGGATAAACAAAAGACCGCCTGCACCGGATAGCTATTTTATTGTCAGCGTTCTCAACAAAACAATTATTTATTGGTCGCCTGAGGCATTCGATGACCATACCCCTACCAAATCCATCACTTATGATCTGCAGTTGGTTTCAGGTGGCAAAACAATTATCAATCCCTCCTTTGATCTCAAGTCTAAACAGCGCTTGACACCTTCGCACGGAAATCAATCTAGCCGAAATGCCGTCATTGCACGCAATTTAGAAGTAGATTTTGGAAGCTATCTCCAATCGGTAGATAACGCGTTTGTTGGTAGTAACAAGATATTAGTGTGCAGTGGTGGAGTTGGAAGCGGTGGTTTCCCAGCGTGCCAGGAAACAGTAGTGGAGAACAAGCAGTTGTGTAGAGGATCGATCGAGAAAATCATTACGTCCGAACCGGCACAGTGGTTTTCATTTAGAAGAGGATACTTGGGACTGCAATTTCAAACCGTGCCACCAGGCCTTACTTTTCTCGTTGATCAACCGGATACGCTTGTAGCCGTAATCCCGCAAAACGGTGCTCAATGTGCAAAGGTCCATGCCTATATCATACAAGTAAACGAACCGCAAAAACAAGAAGCGGTAAGCAAATTCGTATGCTTCAATTCAACAATTAAACTGGGTATTTCCCCTGGCTGGCAAACGGTAAAGTGGACTTTTGGAGATGACACATCCAACAAAGATACAGTCACCATCACCGTCAAAAAGGATTTGCTGGCAACCGTTGAAACGACAGCCAACAACAGTGTGTGCAAATACAAAAAAATATTCAGTATAAAGATTAGTGACGTTGTCCTGCGATTAGATAACGATCAGTACGTAATCATGCAGGGCGAAAGTGCGCAATTAAACGCCAGCGGAGGCGAGAAATATGAATGGTTGCCGAATATTGCATTGAGTAATAATAAGATCGCCAATCCGGTCGCCTCCCCTCTTCAAACCACGCTATACGAGGTCATCGCCAGCGATTCCATTGGTTGCGTAAACAAGGCAACCGTAAAAGTTGAAGTCATCAACACAGGTTTCGTGCCGACCATGTTTACACCCAATGGAGACGGTAAAAACGATGACTACAAAATTCTAGGTTTAAACGGAGCTTCTGAATTCGAGTTTATCATCTACAATCGAGAGGGAAACATTGTGTATGAAACAACCAATTGGCAGACCGCCTCCAGTGTTGGCTGGAACGGACAAAAAGCGGGAGTCAATCAACCCAGTGGGTTGTATTACTGGAAAATTAACGGAAAGCAGCCTAACGACCAGGCACTTTTGTTAAATGGAAAAAATTCAGGTTCCGTCCTATTAATTCGCTAGTCGGGTGAAGAAGCTACGCGGATTAATTGCGACTATTTTGATTGGCCTGTTTTCGCCATCCCACGCTCAGTATTTTCAATTCAGTCAATACAATTTTTCGCAGCAGCGAATCAATCCCGCGCTGGTAGGAAATACCCGTCATACAACTGTATCACTACTGAGTCGAACTCAAAAAACAGGCGGTGATTTTAACATCATGAGCAATTTTCTTTCAGCTACCTACCCGTTGTTAAATAGCAGCACCGGAAAACCCTGGTCCGGGATTGGAATAACGGTGATGGACGACCGCTCAGGAGGAATTTTTAAAACGCAAGAAGCTGCACTCAGCTATGCATTGCACCTGCGTATCGATCGATTTCAATCACTGTCATTAGGATTTAAAGGAGTATTCCAAACCAAGAGTATTAGTTTGGATGGATACAATACGAGCCGGCAGTATGTGCCAGACCGAGGGTTTAGCAACTCCATCGCCAATGGAGAAAATATTGCCGAGCTGAGAGAAACCTATCATACTTTTAGCGCTGGTCTGTACTGGCAACGGGTAGACCGAAAAGAAATGAAGATTGCCTATTGGGGAGTTTCGCTATTTGATTTCAACAAGCCCAAGGACACCTTTTTGGGCTCAACCAATAATCTCTCTTCCACGCTAATTGCAGAGGGCGGTTTTCGGGTCTATCAGCAACGTGAACTCTCCGTTTTTCCGGAAGTACTTGTCACGAGCAACAGCGGAAATGTAACCATTAATACTGGCCTAAGATTTCAATACGAAATCAAACCGATGCCCAACCAAGCATCGTCAGCACGAATCGATGTTCTAACGAAATATGTGCCCGGTAGATCAGGCATTGTCGGCATTCAATTTCATCGGGAAAATTTTTCGTTTGGCGCCAGTTATGATTTTCCATTTATGGTAAGTAACACCGGCAACCTAGGCGCGTTGGAGGTTGGTTTAGAAGTAAGAAAATTGATTTCTACACGGAATGAAAAATATAGAGCCAAGAGAGCAAAAGAAATCGAGGCCAGAAAAAAAGCAACAAAAGCGATTGCGTTAAAAAATAGTGCAAAAAACAAAACTTTGGATTCACTAAAGGCAATCTCAGTCGAAAACCGTATGACAGATTCCACAAGCATCAAAAAATTGATTGTCGTTCAACAATTTGATAGCACAAAATTGAATTACGAAGCAAATGCCGGAAAGTTAAATCAAGAACCCTATCTAGTTGAGAAAATTACCTTACGGTTTCAGTTTAAATTCAATAGTGCAGACCTTGACAATGATTCCGAAGATTTCCTTAACGAATTAAGCAAAACTCTAGAAACTGACCCCCGACTTCAAATAAAAATCATAGGCCACACGGATAATGTGGGATCCCATAAGTTCAACGAACACCTTTCATTAAAAAGGGCAGAAATTGTACAGAAGTTCTTAACCACACGGGGCCTCAGTCAATCGCGCGTTACAGCGGAAGGAAAAGGCATGAGTCAGCCACTGACCGAAAATGAAACGGAAAAGGGCAGAGCCGCCAATCGAAGAGTAGAGATACTCTTGTTCAGAAATTAGTTAGGAATCTACCTTATTAATCCTGCCAATCACGAGGAACACTTTTCTTTTGCGACCAGCTTCAGCCAGAAAGTCATCTAATGGGCTTGTTATCATCCGTGCAAAATTTGCTAACTTTCGTAAATACGAAGAATGAGGAAGTCGATTTCATTTATCCTGCTTTTGCTGGTTCTTGATTCCTGTGTAGAGCGTTTTGAATTTTCAGGCGCCCAAGGTAAGCCTGTTGAGATTGTGGTTGATGGCGTAATCACGGATGAACCCGGACCCTATACTGTAAAGTTATCGCGAACAATACAGGTTGGCTCCACAATTGGAGGATTAACGATATCGAACGCGAAAATCACAGTGTTTAGTGACGAGGGTGAATCAGAAATTATGGGCGAGACCAGCCTCTCAGGCACTTACAAAACCAGCGCTACTGGCATTCGTGGAGTCGTTGGGCGAGAATATTGGATAAAAATTGAACTGCCAGATGGAAGAGTATTTGAATCACTCCCTGATAAAATGGATCCAACCGGGCAAATCGATAGCGTGTATTATCAATTTGAAACATCTGTTGCTCAAAACGGAAGTAAGAGTTACGGATTTCGAATTTTTCTTGATTCTCGAATTACTCGAAAAGAAAATAGCTTCACTCGGTGGAGGTTTGACGGTGTTTATGGCGTAAAAACTCTGCCAGAGTTAAACCCGGTTCCAGGACCATCTGCTGACCTTTGCGCTACTCTTCCTTTGCCGTGCAGCGGATACGCAAAAAACGACAATGGCAAATTAATCGCAATCGGAAAATGTACTTGTTGCGATTGTTGGGCTAATCAATTTGAAAAGAAACCAACGGTCATTGATAATCGATCAGCAAGTGAGATAAAAGGGCTACAAGTTGGTTTTGTACCAGTAAACTATTACACGTTTCAAGACAAATATCGTGTGACAGTAACTCAAATGAGCCTATCGGAAAAAGCGTATCAGTATTGGCTGACTTTCAAAGAACAAAAAGAAGGCGCCACGAGTTTGTTTCAACCTCCATATGGTAAAACGGAGTCAAATCTTTTCAAGCCATCAACGAGCGGTAAAGTCGTTGGTATCTTTCATGCCTCGGCCATTGTTAAAAGAAAAATATTTATCAAAAAGGAAACAAACAACGCTTATTTGCTGGCTGAAGTGCCGCTAAACTGTGATGGACGATTTGGCCCAGCTGGGCAAAGTTGTCTCTTTACTTTTCCAGGATCAACCAATCAAAAGCCTGATGACTGGGACTAATCCTTTAGTTTATAGTTCTTCTTTCCACCCTTCTTCTCCATCAACTTCACTTCTTCGATTACAATGTCATGTGACAACGCTTTGCACATATCGTACACCGTTAGTGCAGCAATTGAAGCAGCTGTCAGCGCTTCCATCTCTACACCGGTCTTGCCGGTCACCCTGGCAGTCGCGTCAATGATCACTTTTTCCTTCTTAGGAGTAATGATGATTTGAACATCCTCGAGCCCGAGTGGATGGCAAAAAGGAATTAATTCAGAAGTCTTCTTGGCTCCCATAACGCCCGCAATAATGGCCGTTTGAAACACCGGCCCTTTTTTCGTAATCAGTTCGTCATCTTGCAACAGCAACATGATTTCCTTTCCCAAAAAAACAACCGCTTGCGCTTTCGCTATACGATGTGTCACTTTCTTATCAGAAACATCCACCATTTGAGGATTGCCAGATGCGTGGATATGTGTAAATTTATTTTTCATCTAGCCTAAAATTACTAAAACATGGTCAGTGTACAGGAAGCTACTTCCATAATTCTTTCCAATCTTTTTCAACCGAAAACAAGCAAAGTCAGCCTAAATGAGTGTCTGGGCAAAATTTTAGCAGAGCCAATCTTAGCCGATCGCGACTTCCCTCCTTTTGATCGCGCCACCATGGATGGCATTGCGCTGGCTTTTGATTCCTACAAACAAGGTCAGACAAATTTTAAAATTGAATCCATTCAAGCTGCGGGTGAATTTCAAAAAAAACTAAATAGCAATTCGGGATGCATTGAAATCATGACCGGTGCAACGTTGCCCGAGGGAACTGATACAATCATTTCTTACGAGCAGCTGGAAATCACCAAGGAGCACGCAACCATTGTTACTAAGCAAGTAGTCAAAGGACAGAACATCCACCTTCAGGGAAGCGATGTAAAGAAAGACCAACTTCTTCTAAAGGTTGGCACATTAATCTCGCCATCAGAAATAGCGCTACTGGCATCCATTGGAAAAACTTCCGTGTTAGTATTTAGTGCACCAAAATTTGTTATCATCTCAACAGGCAATGAGTTAGTGGACATCGATCAAATTCCATTACCCTTTCAAATACGGAAATCAAATAGCTACGCGCTGCAGGCTGCTCTTGCCGAATTAGGGATTGCGTCACAATTGCTCCATTTGCCCGATAATCAGGATCAACTACAAATAGATATCAAGCAAGCTCTCCTTGATTTTGACGTACTTCTTTTATCCGGTGGTGTTTCAAAAGGGAAATTTGACTTTGTTCCCTCGGTTTTAGAATCGTTGGGCGTTCACAAACTTTTCCATCAAGTAAGTCAGAAACCCGGCAAGCCTATGTGGGCTGGCTCGCTTGGAAATAAGTTTGTGTTTGCGTTGCCCGGTAATCCTGTCTCTACGTTCTCATGCTTCCACCGTTATGTGAAGCCCTGGCTTTTACGCAGTATGGGAACAAAGCCCATCACATCCAAAGCGATCTTGAGTAAAAGCTTTTCATTTAAAGGAGATCTAACTTATTTTTTGCAAGTGAAATTAGCCAATATAGAGGGTTATTTAATGGCAGAGCCTATCGTTGGCGGTGGTTCGGGTGATTTTGTAAGCTTAAAAGAAGTAGATGGTTTTTTGGAGTTGCCGAGAGATAAAAGTGAGTTTAAAATGGGAGAAGCCTATCTATTGGTTTCGTTTAGAGCATAAAATAAATCTGTATTTAATTGACTAATTTTGGATGATGAATGGCAAACAAATTTAAGCCTGGTTTCTGGCAGACAATCAAGCCATGAAAAACCTATTGAGCGATCAGAATTTTTTGTTCGATTATCCGGAAGTAGTTGAAAATCCCTTTCAAGAAATTCGCAGACTTCGCATCGAGAAAATAGGGCGCGGAATACCCACTAAAGTCATCCTTCAAAACAAATGATTTCCAAGTTTGGATTTTCTATCCAAAGAGCTGCTGAACATCCAAATTGTAGCATTGCCAAATACTTCCATCAGAAGATAACAGAATTCGCTTCCTAAGCCGCCTTCAATTTTACTTCCTTAATCAACACTTCCGCAGGAAGATGCAGTAAGGTGCTTAGATTTCTGATCATCCTCAATGACAGGGCAATCTTGTGACTCAAAACTTTAGAAACAGTTCCCTTATCACCAATTGCAGCAATGAGATCATTTTGGGTCAATCCCAAATCGTCCATTCTAATCTTGATTGCCTCAATCGGATCTGGTGACTCAAAAGGATAGTGCTCATCCTCATAGCGCTCTACTAAAACCAAAAGCAGTTTAAGCTCTCTTCCTTGATCAGTCTTCTGCCCTGGGTTCATGTCCATTAATTCGTCAACACGGGCTAAAGCCGACTCATAATCTCTTTTACTTTCCAATACCAACCACTTTTTCATATCCTATCTTTTTAAAACATCCAAACTATCATATTCAGCATGCGTCCCTATCCACTTTACCTGTATCGACTTATACCGAAAACTAAATCTCCCGATCAGTCTATACTTATTTCCTTTGATGTTAAAAACTACCCGCTCGTCTCCTACCCAATCAGCCGAGGGATAGGCGAGCCTTACTTCATTGAAATTTCGCCACTCCGCCTTTCGGCATACTTTATACCAAGTTTCAAGTGGTTCGCGTGCATCGGAGTAGATTTGATAAAACTCAACGAGTGTCTTTCTGCTAACAACATTCACTTTTCAAAATAAAGAAATAGTTGGCTTTTTACCAACTATTTTCATTTCTCTTATAGGAAATTAGCGATTACCTTTGCATCCTAATTTTTCAACAAACCCATGTTCGATAGCTTAAGTCTCAAACTCGAAAAAGCATTTCAAACCCTCAAAGGCCAAGGGCGGATCACAGAAATCAACGTAGCCAGCACGATCAAAGACATCCGGAAGGCTTTAATCGATGCTGACGTAAATTATAAAGTAGCCAAAGAAGTTACTGACGAAATCAAGCAAAAGGCGCTCGGGCAAAATGTATTAACTGCCGTTTCTCCCGGTCAATTATTGACCAAGATAACCAACGATGAACTCACGCTGCTGATGGGCGGAGCCAGCGAAGACATCAAAATTGAAGGGAACCCTGCCGTTATTTTGATTGCCGGTTTACAAGGTTCTGGTAAGACTACCTTCTCTGGAAAATTAGCCAGTTACTTAAAACGACAAGGACGAGAAGTATTGTTAACCGCTTGCGATATCTATCGTCCGGCTGCCATTGACCAACTAAAAGTACTAGGTCAACAAATTGGGGTGGAGGTATACGCTGAGCCAGAAAACAAAGACGCAGTCAAAATCGCGAAGGCGGCTATTGAGCATGCTAAGAAAAATAATTTTAGAGTAGTCATTGTCGATACAGCCGGGCGTTTGGCTGTAGATGAAGAAATGATGAATGAGATCGCCAGGTTAAAGGAGACGCTAAAACCGTCCGAAACACTTTTTGTAGTGGACGCCATGACAGGGCAAGATGCGGTTAACACTGCCAAAGCTTTTAATGACCGATTGAATTTTGATGGCGTAGTACTAACCAAATTGGATGGAGATACACGCGGTGGGGCTGCTTTGTCCATTAGGCGCGTGGTTGAAAAGCCGATTAAGTTTGTAGGTTCGGGCGAAAAGATGGAAGCCTTAGATCGCTTCTACCCCGATCGGATGGCCGGCCGAATTTTAGGGATGGGCGATGTGGTGAGTTTGGTTGAAAAAGCGCAGCAGTCATTTACTGAGGAAGAGGCACGATTGCTGAACGCCAAAATGCGCAAGAACCAATTTGACTTCAATGACTTTTTGAAGCAATTGGAACAAATCAAAAAGATGGGCAATATGAAAGACATGCTGGGTATGATACCTGGCATGGGCAAAGCCATGAAAGATGTAGACATCAATGATGACTCTTTCAAACCGGTAGAAGCCATCATCCGCTCCATGACATTGGACGAACGTGAGAATCCGGAAAAACTAAACCCGAGCAGAAAAAATCGCATTGCCAAAGGCAGCGGAACGTCCATTCAGCAAGTGAATCAGTTGCTTAAGCAGTTTGAAGACATGCGCAAAATGATGAAGATGATGAACAAAATGGGTGGCGGCAAACGAGCCTTAAGCGCATTAAATCCTTTCGGCAAATAATAAATAAAACGCATTTTACTTTTTTCAGCCTTAAACTATTCTTATGAAACTAACTGCTCGTAATACCCACCGCGACATTGCTTACTTCTACGTTGGTTTGATCATATCTTTTTCCCTTTCAGGAATTTTTTTGAATCATCGCCAATCGTGGAATCCAAAACGGTATACCTATGAATCAAAAGATATTTCTGTAGCCCAAGTGAACAAAGATTCAATCAATGACAACTTCATCAAAATGTTTACGTCCGAACAAGGCATCGAAGATGAGTTACGTAGGTTTTCTGTCGATGGAGAAAAACTAAAAATATCTTATGTTAACCATGATGTAACGATTGATCTTTCCACGAGAAATGGTAAAATAGAAAGTTATCGCACTACTCCTGTTCTGGGACAAATGACTAAACTTCACCTAGACACTAGCAAATGGTGGATTTATTACTCGGATGTTTTTGGAGTGGCAATGTTAGTCATCGCTTTCACCGGAATGTTTATACAAGAGGGCGGCAACAGCTTTCGGGCTCGTGGGTGGAAGCTGGCATTAATAGGAATTATTTTTCCATTAATATTTCTCTTTTTGCTGACATAAGACATGCAATCCAGTTCTCCTTTTCACACACTGTTAAAAGACGAGGTAGCATCCTTTAGCGAATTACGAAAATTCAAGGCCGATTCAGTCATCCTGCAGGAAGACAGTTACATCAAATCGATTCCATTAGTCGTAAGCGGAAGTCTGAAGGTAGTGAGAACCGATGCCAACGGACATGAAATCTTGTTGTATTACATCACGGCAGGCGAAAGTTGTATCATGTCTTTCCTGGGTGGCATTCACGATGAGACAAGCAAAATAAAAGCAATTGTTGAAGAAGATGCTGAGATCTTATTGATCCCGGTAGATAAAGCGAGTGAGTGGGTGAAGAAATTTCCTGAATGGTCAGACTTCATTTTTAAGCTTTACCATAAACGCTTTGAAGAGTTACTTTCCGTTGTAAACGCGATCGCTTTCCAAAAACTCGATGTCAGACTGCTTCATTTATTAAAGCAAAAATCAGAACTGGCCAATTCTAAGGAAATCAAAGTTACCCATCAACAATTGGCCGAAGAACTGGGAACGGCACGCGAAGTGGTTTCCCGGGTAGCCAAACAGATGGAAAATGAGGGTCTAATCCATCTATCCCGAAATAAAATTACGCTTATGTGACGTTCGTCACCAACTCCAAGATATGTAAGCGGTAGTTTTGAATCATAATCAAACTATCTCTTATGAAAAAAAATATGGGTTCTGCCGATAGAGTCATCCGGGTGATGCTTGCGGCACTTGTTGCTGTTCTTTATTTTACGAATGTCATTTCAGGTACTACAGCAATCATCTTAGCAGTATTGGCTATTGTTTTTGTTGCCACTAGTTTAATGAGCTTCTGCCCTCTTTATCTTCCATTTGGATTAAATACTCTTCGCAAGAAAATGAATGCAAAAGAGTAAGCAGTATTCGCTCATAGCGATTGGTGCTATAGTGGGCATGATAGCAGGCTTTTTATACTGGAAGGAAGTAGGTTGTATAAGTGGAACTTGTCCGATCACGTCCAATCCGGTTCATTCATCGCTGTACGGAGCCCTAATGGGCGGATTATTTTTCAGTCTGTTTTATAAAACCAAGAAAGCGAACTCAAACCATTAATTCTAATTACTAATTATTTGACTACTCAAATCGATTTACCTATGTTACAATCTATTTTAAATTTGGTGGGTCTTGGCCCAAGTGTTGATTTTAAGAAACTAAAGAATGAAGGAGCTATTATTTTAGACGTCCGCAGCAAAGGCGAATATGCGCAAGGCCACATCAAGGGTTCCATCAATATCGCGGTCGACCAACTTGCCACCAATCTCAATAAACTTTCTGACAAGAAAAAAGTAATCATCACCTGTTGTGCCTCTGGTGGACGGAGCGGAATGGCAAAGCGAATATTAGAATCTAACGGCTATGCTGAAGTACATAATGGTGGTGGCTGGACTTCACTTCAATCAAAAATTTAAATATGGAACCCCATTTTTATAACGTGCAAATTCAATGGAATAATGACCGCAAGGGTGTAATGTGCTCACCGGAGTTATCCAACTCTTCTGATCAAATAAATGGCTGCATAGAAGTGGCTACCCCACCTGAATTTCCTAAAGGTATTCCTGGAATTTGGTCTCCTGAACATCTATTCACCGCAGCGGTGAGTAGCTGCTTGATGACTACCTTTTTGTCGATTGCTGAAAATTCAAAGCTGGAGTTCATCTCATATCAATGCAATTCAAAAGGGAAACTAGATCAGGTGGATGGAAAGTACTTGATGACCGAGGTGATTCTAGAACCTACCGTCACCATATCCCATGAAAAGGACCGAGAGCGAGCAGAAAGAGTATTGGCAAAAGCAGAAGCAGCCTGCCTCATTTCTAATTCGATAAAATCGAAAGTAACCATGCAAGCAAATATTCTAGTAGTTTAGTATCGAATTAACCAGTATGGCAAAGGCAAATTTTTTTGAGTTAATAAAAGGACAAATTCCTACGTTGATTGATTTTTCAGCAGAATGGTGTGGACCTTGCAAAATGATGAAACCGATCCTGGACCAAGTGAAAGCTGCCATGGGTGATCAGGTGCGGATTATCAAAATAGACGTAGATACAAATCCTTCCATTGCTTCATCTTATCAGGTACAGGGCGTTCCAACATTGATTCTTTTTAAGAAGGGCGAAATAAAATGGCGGCAATCTGGTGTAGTGCCAACTGAGAATCTGACGAAAATTATAAAAGCAAACATGTAAAAAGACGGGGAGCAAAAGACTCCCCTATCTTTTCTTCGTGCTATGAATTATAAACGGCTACAAACTCCTTTGCAAAATCTTCCAATTTTACCTTGCCCAATTTAGCAGGTTTGTTTTTCCAGTAGTCTTCTTGCATTTTTCCAGAACGCAATGCCCTGCCCAGTTCGACATACCCCTCAGCGATTGCCTGTGGCAAATTGTTTTGCAACATTCCGCCCAATGCTTGTTCATCTGTAAACTCAACCCACGGAGTGCCGGGCTTTCCCACTGCTGCGCTAATTATATCGGCAATTTCTTTCGGATGTCGCTCATCGCTGGAAATGTATCTAACAGAGTATCCCGAAAACTTCAAACTCAGGAGTTCTTCGCTTACAACATCCGAGATGTCATTGGTATGAACCAGTACTAACTTTTCCTCGCTCCCTCCAAAGTTGGATCCCATGATATTCATCTGCTTAATCATCCCTGCCATCCCAAACAGATTATAGAAGAAATACGAAGGGCGCAAAATCTTTACGTTGACGTCTTTCAGCTCTTGTAGTTTTTCTTCGGCATACCCTAAACCATCGACCGGGCCTGTACCTTTGCGCAAATGCGCCCCAATACTACTTAACAATACAACATGCTTAATTCCATTTGACTTAATAGCATCAACGTAATTGTCAGCTACGATCTTCTGGTAGTCCAGCCAACCACCAGACAACGCCCATTTTGGAGGAATCATCAAATAGACTGCATCCGCACCTCGAAACGCGCTTGATACAAATACAGAATCTTCCACCGAACCAACCAGTGGTTTCGCACCCAGGTTTAGAATCTCTTTTACTCGATCCTGACTACTTGTAATGACCGTAACGGTATGCCCGCCCTCTTTCAATTTCTTGATGACCGGTTTGCTAATGTGCCCAACAGAGCCAGTAATGACGTAATTCATAAATAATAGGAGTTTAGTTTAATTTCCGTTTAACAAGCTAGAACCTGCAAAAAGTTCAATTTATTTTAGCCCAATTCCACTAAATGTTAATTCCATTGGACGGGGCTGAAAGAAATAACAAAAAATTAACAAGGGGAGATTTAAAAAACACTGTGGTTTTAAACCATTTAGAACAATTGCACGTTTTAAGATGAGTTACTGGTTATATTTATTATAAATTTTAAGAATGCCCTTTCAAATTGATAACTTGAGGGGCATTTTTAGCTATTACTAATTCAAACCAAAAAAATAACAAAATGAAAAAACAATTCAACCTTCTTTTACTATTGATCACGATCTTTTCCTTTAGCGCAATTGCTCAGGATAAAAAAATGCCAAGCCCACCTGCTAAAGCAACTGGAGCCATTGATGGTGTTACCGTAACAATCGATTATCATCAACCTTCTGCACGTGGTAGAAAAATGTTAGGTGGTATAAATCCTTATGGAGAAGTTTGGCGAACCGGAGCAAACGCCACAACGTCTATTGATTTTAGCGCAAACGCAAAAGTGGAAGGACAGGCATTACCAAAAGGTAAATACGGATTATATACCATACCTGGTGAAAATGAATGGGTAATCATCATCAATAAAGACATCAAATGGGGCCACTATGACTATACGGACAAAGCAGATGTACTGCGTGTAAAAGTTAAGCCATCTAAAACCGCTTCGTTTGTAGAAACTTTCACGATCAGTGTAAAAGACGGTAATGTGGTGATGGAATGGGAAAATACCTCTGTGTCATTCAAGATATCAAAAGGATAAATTACATTTCACGATGAATCAAAAGCCCCAGAATTTGGGGCTTTTTTATTGCGGGAAAATCAACTAGTTTGGATTGTTTTATTTCATTATGCAAATACTTGGACGTTCTGATCGTGTAGACCTCCCCGGACTTGGCCTTGAGAATATTCATGCAAAAATTGACACGGGCGCATATACCAGCAGCTTACACTGTTCAAGCGCAAAAGTAGTCAACGGTCAACTAGAGTTTGTTCTATTGGACGAAGAGCATCCGGAGTTTACGGGAATGAAATTCAAGATGAACAAATTTAGCCAACGTGAAGTCAAGAATTCATCTGGAGAAGCAGAACTACGCTATATTATTAGAACCACCATTAAACTGTTTAATCGAAAAATACGAGCGGAATTTTCGCTCAGCGATCGAGAAAAATTGCGTTTCCCGGTTTTGCTTGGCAGAAAGATTCTACGCAATCGTTTTTTGATTGACGTTACCAGAAAGGATTTGTATTATCACACTAAAATACCAAGGGCATGAACATCGCCATTTTATCAAGAGACGCAAAACTGTATTCGACCAAGCGTATCAAAGAGGCGGGCGAAAAGCGCGGCCACAAAGTGGAGATCATCGACCACATGAAATGCGTGTTACTTATTGAGAAGAAGAACCCCATGGTGTGGTACAACGGCCGCAAATTAGACTACTTCGATGCGATCATTCCGCGCATTGGTGCATCTGTTACATTTTATGGCGCTGCCGTTGTCCGTCAATTTGAAATGATGAAGGTTTTTACGGCTGTTGAGTCACAAGCATTGATTCGTTCTCGCGATAAACTGCGCAGCATGCAGATACTTTCGCGCGCTGGATTAGGACTTCCGAAGACCATTTTTATGGATTATTCAAAAGATACCGAGGGTGTAATCGAGGCGGTTGGTGGCGCTCCTGTCGTTATCAAACTGCTGGAAGGAACGCAAGGCCTTGGTGTGGTGTTGGCCGAAAATAAAAAAGCAGCTCAATCAGTTATTGAAGCTTTCCATGGTGTAAAGGCACGCATTATTGTGCAAGAGTTTATCAAAGAAGCGAAAGGCGCAGACATACGGGCATTTATTGTGAATGGTGAAGTGGTTGGCGCTATGCGAAGGCAGGCTCGAGATGGAGAATTTCGGTCAAACCTTCACCGCGGTGGCCACGCAACGGTTGTGAAGCTGAACCGTTCCGAGAAACATGCCGCGATCACAGCCGCAAAAAAAATGGGGCTCGGTGTTGCAGGTGTAGACATGCTTCCCTCTAGCCGAGGGCCGCTGATCATCGAAGTCAATTCATCGCCAGGTTTGGAAGGGATTGAAGGCGCAACCAAAGTCGATATAGGAAGTAAGATTATTCAGTATTTAGAAAAACACGCAGGGAAAAAGAAAATTCAAAAAGACAAAATCAATGCGTGAAAACCTTTCTTTTTCTACCTGTGCGCTATGCTCCTTAAGAGCTTTTGTTATTTTTATTTTTTTCTTCTCTTCTTTCGTATGCCTCGCGCAGCATGAAAAATTAAAAGTCGGGCTAACACTAAGTGGTGGTGGTGCTAAAGGCATCGCACACATTGGCATTTTAAAGGCTATTGATAGTGCTGGGTTAAAGGTTGACTACATCACCGGCACCAGTATGGGCAGTATTATTGGCGCGCTATACGCCATTGGGTATTCCGGTAAACAGATTGAGGAAATTTCCAAGACTACCGATTGGCTGTCGCTGTTTGCTAATAAGCCTAAACTTCGCGATGTAAACATAGATGAGAAATCTGAGTTCGACCATTATTCAGTAGAATTTCCGCTCGATAAAAAAGGAATAAAAATTGGAACGGGAATCATTGAAGGTCAGGAGCTATGGCTGAAGTTTGGAGAACTGTTTTTCCCCGTTTATCAGATTAAGGACTTCTCAAAATTCAGCATTCCTTTTCGATGCATTGCAACAGACGTTGAAACAGGCAATGCTGTGGTCCTAGATAAGGGTGAAATCATCAACGCCATTCGTGCAAGTATGGCCATACCAGCTGTTTTTACGGCCATTGATTACAAAGACACAAAATTAGTGGATGGTGGTGTTGTGCGGAATTTTCCGGTCAGCGATGTTAGAGAAATGGGTGCCAACTATGTCATTGGCGTAAACCTTTCACGGGGTTTAAAAAAAGCAAATGAACTACACAACGCCATTGATATCTTATACCAACTTGGTTTTTACAAAGATGCCGAAACGTTTGAGAGAGAACGGAAACTATGCAATATTCTCATTGAGCCATCCCTGGAGAATTTTTCGGCTGCTAGTTTCTCTGAGTCCGACAGTCTATTAAAAATAGGAAACCAAGAAGGGGCAAAGTATTTTCCGATTTTCAAAAAACTGGCAGATTCGCTGAAAGCCAACGACCCCACCTACCGATTTAATGGAAATAGATTGCCAAATAAGGAAACCGTTACAATCGACAGTATCGAAATCAAAGGACTTCGCAGAACTACCTACACTTTCCTCAAGGGAAAGATGGGCGTAAAAAAAGACAATACCTATCGAGGTAAGGATTTTTCGTTGGCCATTCGAAGAGCTTTTGGCTCGAGGTCCTACGACCGAATAAACTATTCGCTGCAGCCAACTACAGCAGGCCATGCCTCAATGCAACTTACTGTTAGCGAAAACGCCCGCAGTGCCTTTAAAGCCGGCTTGCATTTCAATTCGTATAGCAATGTTGCGGCTATTGTAAACCTGACCACCCATAATTTTATTTTCGATCGGTCGCGGTCATTTTTGAAACTTAACATTGGTGAGAATTTGCGCGCCCAGGCTGAACATAAACAAAACATCGGACGAAAGGAAAATACCAATATCGTGTTTACACTTTACCACGAGCGTTTTAAGTTACCCTTGTACAATTCTAATCTTGAATTGAGCCAGTTATATAGAAGCTTTTATTCTCATTTTAATCTAAGCCTACACAAGTTGCTTAGCACAAATACGATGATCGGATTGGGCACCTCCCTCAATTTCTTAGCCCTAAAACCAACAATTTCACCGGGCATTTCCTATGACGGCACCAACCGTTACTTTGAATCATCTGTTTTTTTACAGCACAATTCACTCGACCAAAAAGTCTACCCAAATTCAGGTTGGGAAATTGAACTCTTTGCGAGTTATGTCCATGGCCAATATCTGACGGCTGATATCTTTGAAAACAATCAACCCCCTACTTCCATCAACTCTAATATTGACAATTACGGCCGTTGTATTTTGAAAATACGGAACTTCGCTCCCTTGGGAAAGTTCACATTGACTAACCAGTTGCAAACCGGCATTACCATTAAGCCAGAAAATGCACTAGTCAATTTCTATTCAGTAGGTGGTTTGGTGGATTTTATCCGAAACCAAATAACCTTTGCTGGACTATCAGAAAATCAACTAAACACTTATTCTATCGCTATGTACCAATCTGGCCTTCGTTACAAACTGCAAGAAGACCTATTTGTAATCGGACGAGCAAATATCGGGGCGTACGATTTTATCGAAAGTACTGATTCTTCTGCCATTAAACCCACTATCGGTCTACTCAGCGGCTACTCTCTTTCTATTGGCTATAATACTGGAGCGGGGCCACTTGAAATTGCGCTAATGTATAGCGACCAAACAAAGGTATTCACCGGCTATGTGAATCTTGGTTTCCATTTTTAAAGCTAGTCTACTACGTAAGCCTATGAATTCAATCACAATCGCAGACAACGAAATCCGCCCAGGCGAGTTCAAGGAAATCGTGATCAACATTGCGCGCCTCCCCTCGCGTACGCAAATCGATACTCCTATTTACGTATTTCGTGCGGTGGAGCCTGGTCCTGTTCTGGCGCTCACAGCAGGCATGCATGGAGATGAGATCAATGGGATGGAAATTGTGCGAAGGATTATTGATGCTGGCCATAACCGAGTGTTGCGTGGCACCACGGTTTGCATGCCGATCATCAACGTGTATGGTTTCCTCAACTACTCGCGCGAGGTGCCAGATGGAAAAGATGTTAACCGATCTTTCCCAGGAAGCAAAACCGGCTCGCTCGCTTCCCGGGTAGCCTATCACCTTACGCATGATATCATTCCTAATATTGACGTTGGAATTGATTTCCACACCGGAGGCGCCATGCGCACCAACTATCCTCAAGTTCGGTGCATGATGCAAGAAGAACAAAATGTAGAGTTGGCAAATGCGTTTCACGCCCCATTCACCATTGATTCACCTTTCCGTCCCCATTCGCTACGACAAACTGCTTCAAAAAAGGGTAAGCACATCATTGTGTATGAGGGTGGCGAGTCGCTTCGCATGGATCAGCATGCTATTGAAGCGGGTGTCGATGGTACACTTCGGTTGATGAAACATCTAAAGATGATTGATTGGGCGCCTGCGCCAAAAGAACAAAACAGAATCATTTGGAGTTCTTCGTGGGCGCGCGCACGCACAGCGGGTTTGTTTCAACCCACCGTTCGCTGTGGCGACTTGGTGCACAAATCGCAGATCATTGGTAACCTTACTGACCCCTTTGGCGAATTCAAAGAACAGATCAAATCGCCCTCTACCGGTTACGTTGTTGGGCTCAACAATAACCCCGTGGTGAATGCTGGAGATGCACTGATGCATTTGGGAATGGATGATGTCTGCAAGATTGGAGGAAGTAGCGAGGAATAGGTTAAAAAAACCTGATGTTCAATTAGGAAATTAACCCACAGATTAAAAATCCGGACACGGAATTACCAACTTATCTTTTGGTGGCTTGCGCGGGTCGCGTGAATTCCAGGAGTACACGATACTAAACTCGTGCGCTCCGCCACTACCGGGGCCTAATTTTGAAATGGTATAATCATAGCTATAGCCGATGTTTAAAACATCTTTAAGACTTTTTAAGGTGTAGCCAACCAGCAAAACAATGGATTCATTATTTACAATTCCATTTAAACTTTTGAAGGGAACTCCCCTGTACCACGTTCCAATGATAAGCGGCTCGAATGTGTAGTAGAGCCCCAAATCCATCTGATCAAATTTACCTTGATGCCGATATTGAACTGTTGGTGTGATGCTTCTTTCCCGAGGCTTCGAATAAAAGCCTGCTCCCATTTCACCTGGTTTAAAATAAAATTTCCAGCCTGCATGCGCTGACAGTTTCATAGCCAAATTATCGGTTGAGCCAACCAATGATTGGCTCGGCTCTGTTAAATGATGCGCTGCAAAACCCAGCCACCCATTTTTTGAGTAGAGCAGGCCACCCATTGATATGTCCGGGAAAAATATTGATTGACCACTTCCTAACGCTTCAGCAGATGCACCCGCTCTGAGCGTACCTGTTGCCGGATCGAGTTGGTCCCCAAAAGTAAGTTTGCTAAAATTAATCGAACGATTGTAAACACCAACCTGAAACCCCGGGCGAAAAGATAATCCCTTCAAAATTCTTAGATCATACGCATACTGTAGGGCTACACTAATTGATCGTAAGCCCAGCACACCTTCCGTGTCATTGTTGATCAAAATACCTACGCCACTATTCTTGCTTTCAATGTAAAAATCCGCGAAAGCAGAGAATGTGTTAAAGTTAGCGTCAATCGCGGGCCATTGATTACGATAGTTCAGGCCAACCCGATTTTGGTTGGTGGAGCCAGCAAACGCTGGATTGAGATACAAAGGTGCCGCGTAGAACTGCGAGAATTGAGGATCTTGCCCAGTTACCGAGAATGACATCAAAAGTATCAACCCAGCACAAACACCTATTTTTTTCGATAACATGAACAATCCCAGTTTATTCTTTTCCAATAAAGCAAATTTAAACGGATGGCCGACATTAAAAAAAGTTATGTGGTAAATACCATCGAATCTTGTTAACGATATTTTCACTCAAATTGTATACTTTAGTGTGGTTTGAGCGTTTTAAATTTGGGTTAATCTGTTTGTATGAATAAGTTTAGGAGTAGAATGCGAAAAGAGAGTAAACCGGAAAAATGCATGTCATTTAGAATACCCATCATAATTGTTTTCTGTCTATTCGCATTACAGGGTTTCGGCCAAAACCTTGCCCAACACAATTGGTATTTTGGAAGCACCTCGGATGGTATTCGTTTTAACCGGGGCACAAACTTGCCTAAGCAAGTCAATGACAAGGTTGTCCCCGTACCACCATTTGGTACAGGTGGTAGTGCGGTCGCAACAGACCCGGCTACTTCCAATTTATTGTTTTATTCGGATGGGTCGCGCGTCTTTGATGCCTTCCACTTGCAAATGCTGAATGGCAGTGGGTTATTGGGGAATGTGGCCGGCAACCAGCCAGTGGCTGTTTGTGCCGTGCCGGGGCAAGCGAACAAGTATTTTCTATTTGCAAACAATGCCAATTTTCTAACGGGTGGAACGATTACCCGAAGTGTCGTAGACATGGCACTTTTCGGTAATGCCGTATTTCCTACGCCTGCGCTGGGAAACGTGGAGGTGCTGAATAAAAACGCACTGATTGGTGGATTGACCAATCGCTCGGAAGGAATGATCATGGTTCCCCACGCAAATGGAACCGATTACTGGTTGATCACACATCAAAATGGTTCTGCTGTTTTTTCAGCGACTTTGATCAATGCAGCCAGCTACACCTCGGGTACTTTTGTAACCACCATTACTTCGCCACTTGGGCCAACTCCTGTTCCTGTTACTGTCTCTAATTTTTCCTACAACCACAAATTGAGAAAGTTGGCAGTTGCTGTTCAAAGCCCCGGAGACGATGCCTTGATCCTTAATTTTGATCCAGCAACAGGCGCCATTTCTTTTGACAGGTATATTTTAAATACAGGGATTGTCTCAGCAACGAACCAGTCGATGTATGATATCCAGTGGGACATCAAAGGGGGTCAATACTTATACGTTTCAAGAATCGGTGAAACCGGGGTAGCCGCTGACGTTTTACAATACGATTTCCTTAACCCAAACGTTACCCTTACCTCTGTTTTGCCAGCTCCGGTGTTTCGTAGCTATGGACTTCAACTCGCACCCGATAGTGCTATCTATCATCTCTACCAATCGGCAAGTGGCGGTCCGTTCTTGATTGAAAAATTTTCGAAAACCGACACGATTGCATCGCAGGTGATTAAAACGCCTCAACCTTTTGGCACAACTAATTTCAATAGTACTCAGTTTCCCTCCTTTTTGCCGCCCGCGAATATTAACTTAACAGTAGATTTTTCTATTCCCACTGAGTCAACCGTCCCAACAGATCCCAAAGTAAACTGCCAGAATAATGCGATTTCATTTTTTCCTGATGTAACACCTAATGCCGACAGCCTCCTTTGGGATTTCGGAGATATGAGTCCTCCATCAAGGGGGTGGAGCCCCGTCCATGCTTACACGACTGCAAATGAAACACCGGGGTTTTCTGTTTCCCTCACCGCCTTTTATCAAGGACAACGAAGAACGGTAACGAAACCAGTTTCGATCAAAGCATTCACGCTCGAGTTACAATTGGTTCAAGATACGACAGCATGCAAGTGTGAGCTACCAATTAATATCAATGACCCCGATTGTGGCGGAACTCTTACTCCAAATGCATTCGAAGTGGAAGTGAATCCATCCGGAGGAACAGCTCCGATCAGCTATGTTTGGAGTAATGGTGATACGGGAGAAACACTAACACCAGATGAGTCGGGTTATTATTACGTCACCGCAAGAGATGCCTCGGGCTGCGAAACCTATGCAGGTGTTAACGTAAAGCAGTACGACCTCAGCGACCAACGTAGTAATATTTGGTATTTTGGAGATAGAGCAGGTATTGATTTTAATCCACTAACGCCACTCGTTCCACCAGCTGCCAGGGCGGTCTTAACTAGTGCCATGACGGCTCCTGAGGGCTGCGCCATTATATGCGATAGAAATGGAGATGTGATTTTTTACACAGACGGAAAAAATGTGTACGACAAAACAAACACACTAATTCCGATTCTACCAACAGGGCTAGATGGTGAACTCCTTTCTTCTCAGTCGGCCTTAATTGTGCCGGTTCCCGGAGATGAAACGCTGTACTATATCTTCACCACACAAGAAATACCAGGAGCCGGAACAAATGAGATTCGTTACTCTATTTTCGATCTAAAAAAGAATAATGGAAACGGGTTAATTACACAGGCGAATGTGTTGTTGTTTTCGAAAAGCACCGAACGGATTACAGCCAACGGGCAATGGATAATTGCGCACGAGTACGGCAACAGTACGTTTCGTAGTTACCCAATTTCTAATCAGGGAATTGGAAAGCCTGTCTACTCAGACATTGGATCGGTACACTCATTCAATTCTGTACAAAGTGGCCAAGGGTACATGAAGTTAGGTGCAAGAGATAACCTGGCCGTTGCGTTATCAACAGGTACTGAGAATTTGGTTGAACTATTTCACCTGAATGATACTACTGGTGTTCTTAGTAACTATCGAAAAATTGTTCTGCCACAAGCAACTGGACAAGTTTACGGGATTGAATTTGCTTCCAATGGAAGGAGACTTTTTGTAAGTGTTAGCGGAACACCATCAAACATCTTTGAATATTTCCTGGACGATAATGACATCTTGCCTCCGACACTGATTCCCAACCCGAGTTTGATTATACCAGCCGGGCTAAAGTTGGGCGCCATACAGCTTGCACCCGATGGCCGAATTTACATGGCACAAGACAACACCCCTTCACTGGCTACCATCGATGCCAATGGTGGGACAACGCTGCCACTCACCCCTTCGTCCATCACGTTTAATAGTTTTGATTTGCCAGGCAGAAGGAGCGGTCTTGGACTTCCAAATTTTGTTCAGCAACAAGGTAATGGATTTGGTGGTCCCGGTTTCACCTTTACCGGACTCTGCGAAGGTACTCCTACAAACTTTGTGGGCACACCCACAGACGCCATTGATGAGTTTCAATGGGCATTTGACGATGGTGGCGGTAGCACTGAAGCCGCACCTACTCATCTTTACCCTCGGACTATACCTCCGTCTGCTACCACTTACAGTGTGTCGATGCGACTAACCAACAGATGTGGACTAGATGTTACCATCGCTCAAGATGTGATCATAAACCCGCCCCCACCTAGACCTACGTTGGCACCAGCGAGTGCTTTATGTAATGGCCCCATAACATTGGATGCGAATTCCGGCAATCTGATTTCAATTACCTCTTACTTGTGGAACAGTGGTGCTACCACGAAGACGATCGTCATCAATAATCCAGCGAATGTTTCGGTGACGATCACGGATGTTAACGAGTGTACTGCTACAGCCAATGGAATTGTTGTCAATAATCGCCCTGTTTTAGATCTGGGTCCTGATCTTACGGTGTGCGAAGACAACACTACGCCTAACTTGAACGCACAGAATCCGGGTGCCAATTTCTTGTGGACGCTCAATGGCGCCCCAAATGGAAATACGTTTGCTACACAGGTTGTAGATACTTCACTACCCGCTGTTCTGACCTATGGAGTGACCGTTACTGACCCCGTTACGTTGTGTACTGCTACGGACTCTAAGACCTATACCGTTAAGGTTTCACCAAGCTTTACCTTAAGTGGCACCAATCCTACAAGCTGCAATACGGCAACTGGTACTGTTACACTGAACCTGAACAGTTCAACACCTGCGGGTGGTCCTTACTCCTTCTTTGTTAGTGGGACTTCCTTTAATCAACAGGGATTTGATCAGACTGCGCCAACCACCATTGGTCCATTGCCGGGGGTAAGAGCCGGAGCCGTTTCTGGAATTGTGCAAGATCAAATTTCGGGATGTACCATTTCGACTGCAATTCCATTAAGCGATCCAGCACCTTACACTTTTAATACTTCGATAGTAGGAACAAATTGTGACCCTGTTACTCTTAATGTAACAACTGCTCCATCGGTTCAATTGAATCGCTTCCAGATCACAAACTCTGCTACCACTGCCCTGATAGAAGGTCCAACAATCTTCTCGCCTACGCGGACAAACTTCAACACAAGCCCTCTTCCCCAAGGCACATATATTATTGAAGTAAGAGATATAGGTTTATGTACTGTTGCTCGTTCTGTAACTGTTAATCCAGTACCTGCTCCAGTCATTTCTATTTCTCAAAATTGCCTCACGCTATCGGCTTCTGGCGGCACAACCTATAGCTGGACTACTAGTGTGCCCGGAAGTATCGTTGGCCCAACAAATGGTTCAAGCATTCAAATAACTGGTATTGCCGGGACGGTAGTTACTTATACCGCATCTGATCTTACCGCTGCCTGTCCCGGATCAGTCAGCGCTGCAATCACAATTCCCACTGTCATTAATCCAGACTTTAGTCAGAGTAATGGCTGCTCCAATCAAGTGGTTCTTAATGCCATTCCAGTTGGAAACTTTACCTATCGCTGGTTCAAGGCTGGCGTTTTTCAACCTACATTGGGTGGACGGTTAATCACATTAGGGCAAAGTGAAGATGGAGCAAGTTATGCGGTAGAAGTGGTGGATGCTGTTAGCGGCTGTTTTGTTCGCTCTGCTGCGAAGACAGTGCAAGTGAGTGGTTCTGTCGATGCTTTCGTTACGGGAAAACAAGCCTGCGAAGACAATAAGCCCTTCACTCTAAACGCTGCGACAAGTGCTACAGGCGCAGTAACGTACGTGTGGGCGTATAACGGGTCAAACATAACAGGCCAATCTACGGCCGCGCTCAGTGATACGCGTGAAGGCACTTATCGCGTCACCATCAGTAAAACAACAACTTGCAATGCCAACGCATCCATTCAAGTGATCAAAGCACCAATTCCACAAGGTGACCTTCCAAACGCGGTGATCATTTGTAACGATCCTGACAATAAAGATCCGGCCACTTCACAGGTCAATTTAAATCCCGGTACATTCACTTCGTACAACTGGTTAAAAAATGAGATTGCACTAAATATTACCAGTCAGGTGCTGACCGCTACCAGCGAAGGTATCTACCAAGTCGATTTAACAAACTCATTCGGGTGCACAAACTCTGACGAAACAAAAGTGCTCAATGAGTGTATCCCTAAAATTGTTGGGCCCAATGCTTTCCGTCCCGGCAACGCGATCAACTCGTTGAACAAAGAATTCTTTGTCTACAGCTTTTTCATTACTGACAATTTTGAAGTGGCTATCTTTAATCGTTGGGGAGAGCTGGTTTTCTCTGACACAAAGAAAGACTTCCGATGGAATGGCGGCTACGGAAACAACCCCGGATTGCCGGCCCCTGGAGGCACCTACTCCTATGTAATTAAGTACCAAAGTTCGTTCCGGCCTGAAGAGGGTATAAAAGAACAACGTGGTGGAATTGTCTTACTTCGATAAAATATACACCTATGAAACTTCTCGTTTTTTTCATTGCGATCACACTTCTGACTAGTTCATTTGCACCACGACCCGTGCAGTTGATTAACACTTCACTAACAGTTACCGTAAGAGATGAGTTGGGCAACACAGTAGAAGGTGCCAGTATCAAACTTTTTGAAACGGAAGAAAACTATAACAAAGAAACCAACGCAGTGGCCGAAGGGAGTACAGATGCTAAGGGCAATTATCGCTTTAAGAAAATAAAAGCATCCGCTTACTTTGTGCTTGTGAAGAAAGGCGATAAAGACAACATAGGTGGTGGTGAAAAGATCGGTAAGCTCGAAGACGGCAAGTTCAACAAAGTGACCATTGTTATTCAATGATGAATTCCAAAAAAAGCAAGTGGTGCACCTATGGATAGAAAAGCACTCATTCAACTGCTTGAAAAATATTCGAGTCCTTTTCAAGAAGAACAACATTTTAAAAGTCAATTCTTAGAATTATTAAAGGCCGCCAACGCCTTTCAACGCACGCATTTACCCGGCCACATTACGGGGTCGGCCTGGGTCGTCAATAGCGATGCAACGAAAACGCTGTTGGTTCATCATGCCAAGCTCAACAAGTGGGTGCAGCCCGGAGGACATGCCGATGGAGATGAAAATGTAGTAGCTGTGGCGCAGCGCGAAGCAGAGGAAGAAACAGGACTCATGAATTTTAGAATTGAAGGATCTATTTTTGATATAGATATTCACACGATTCCTGCCCGCAAGGATTTCCCGGAACACCAGCACTACGACATTTGATTTTTACTTCGGGCTGATGAAAATGAGCGGGTTATCGTAAGCGAAGAATCGCACGATGTAAAGTGGATTCGAATTGATCAACTCAGGAATTATACGACAGAACGTTCGGTGCTTCGAATGAGCGAAAAATTAAACTGAACGTCTTAGCTTTGCGGAATGGCCGAAATTGGTACCGACATTCTTAAAGCGAAAGCACTTCTTGAAAATGGTGAACTCGTTGGTATCCCAACTGAAACCGTCTATGGACTTGCAGGCAATGCGTTGAATGTTTCTTCCGTTGCCAAAATTTTCCAGGTAAAGGACAGGCCTTTTTTTGATCCGCTGATTATCCATGTTGCTGGTATCGGTGCGATTGGTGCCTATGTGGAAAAGATTCCCCCTCTTGCGGCCAAACTAGCACATGCTTTTTGGCCGGGGCCTCTTACATTGGTGTTACCACGAAAACAAATCATCCCTGACCTCGTCACTTCGGGCATTGATACGGTGGGTATTCGCTGTCCTGCTCATTCATTAACCCAACAACTATTAAAAGAATTATCTTTTCCGTTGGCTGCACCTAGCGCAAACCCATTTGGATACATCAGTCCCACAAAGGCTTCGCATGTTAACGATCAGCTAGGAGAAAAAATTCAATACATTTTGGACGGTGGAGAGTGTATTGTTGGAATAGAGTCGACCATTGTTGGGTTTGAAAATGGCCTGCCGCAAATCTTAAGAATGGGCGGTTTGAGCGTGGAAGATATAGAATCAGTAGCTGGGAAAACAAAGATTCAACTCCATTCCACTTCCAACCCGAAAGCACCCGGTCAATTGCAAAGCCACTACTCACCTAAAAAGAAATTGGTATTGGGTGATTTGAAAAAATTGGTAAAGACCTACGGTCCAAACGATGTTGGCGTTTTAGCCTTTAACAAATGGCGTAATGAAATTGAACCAGGTCATCAAAGAATCCTCTCTCCTACTGGCGATGTTATTATAGCTGCACAAAACTTATTTTCTTACCTCCGCGAGCTTGACCAACTTAACGTTGCGATAATAGTAGCCGAGGAAGTGCCTGACGTGGGGTTGGGTCGAGCCATCAACGATCGATTGCGGAGAGCATCCGCTGAAATCGATCGGTAAATAATCTCTATGAAATAGTCTTTTTCGCTACCTTTCCAGCCCTAAAACGAAAGCATGGAAAAGACTAAAAAACTATTAGTACTAACAGGTGGTGGTGATTGCCCCGGACTTAACGCAGTCATACGAGGAATTGCCAAAAGAGCTCGCAAAGAAAAAAATTGGGAAGTATATGGAAGTGTAGAAGCTTTCAATGGCGTGTTCAGCAACCCTCCTGAATTAATTAAATTGACTAGGTCAAGAACGGGTGGCATCCATGTACGAGGCGGAACTATTTTGAGAACAACCAACAAAGGTAATCCCATTCATTTTCCAGTCGTTCAGCCTGATGGCACGTTCAAATTTATTGATCGTTCTGAAGAATTGGTCAAGCGAATCAAAGAACTTGGCTTTGACGCAGTGATCAATATTGGTGGCGATGGCTCGCAAAAAATATCACAAGCTCTTTTCAAAAAAGGATTGAACGTCATTGGAGTGCCGAAAACAATCGACAACGATCTGTCTTCAACCGATATGACCTTCGGATTTCAAACAGCCGTGCAGATTGCCACCGATAGTTTTGATAAGTTAGTGACCACCGCAGAGAGCCACGACCGGGTTATGATCATGGAGGTAATGGGCCGCGATGCCGGATGGATTGCCCTTCATACCGCCATCGCAGGCGGTGCGGAAATTTGTCTTATTCCAGAAATCCCCTATGACATCCAAAAAATAGTGAAGAAGATTCAATCACGTTACATAAATGGTCAGGGCTTTGTTAACATCGTAATTTCTGAAGGCGCCAAAGCAAAAAATGGCACCATTGTGTCCTCACAAGGATCCAAGGGATCAGAGCACGTTCGATTAGGTGGCGTAGCATATCAACTTTCCAAACAACTGAAAGATGCCGGGTGCGAAGCGGAAATTAGAGAGACAGTGCTGGGTCACGTGCAGCGGGGCGGCAGCCCCACCGCTTTTGATAGGGTGCTTGCTACACTTTTTGGTGTAAAAGCGGTAGAGCTTTTACTCGAGGGTAACTTTGGTAGAATGGTTACGCTAAAAAATAACGCTATCTCATCGGTGACACTCGAAGAAGCAACAGAGAGGTATAACTTCGTAGAAAAAGACGGATACATCGTCAAAGCAGCGAAAGGCTTAGGCATTAGTTTCGGAGACTGACAGTTAATTGAAGGTTCAAGATTCAAAGTTCAAGATTTAATATGCAGCATTGAAAATTTTAACATTCAACATTTATCCAAGATGAAAACTCTAAACGACATCAATTTCAAAAACAAACGTGCGCTCATTCGAGTAGACTTTAATGTGCCGTTAGATAAAAGTTTTAACGTTACTGACGACAACCGCATTCGCGCCACGATCCCCACCCTAAAAAAGATTTTAGCTGATGGAGGCAGCTGCGTTTTAATGTCACACTTAGGAAGACCAAAAGAAGGTCCCGAGGAAAAATATTCGTTAAAGCATACCATTGCAACAGTTGAAAAACTGTTGGGTACTTCTGTGAAGTTCGCAACGGATTGTATTGGCGAACAAGCCAATCAACTTTCAGCGTCACTAAAACCAGGCGAAGTTCTCCTATTGGAAAATCTGCGCTTTTATAAACAAGAAGAAAAGGGTGACCTGGCTTTCGCGGAGAAATTGGCAAAGCATGGAGATATTTATGTCAACGATGCTTTTGGCACAGCTCATCGCGCTCATGCATCAACAACCATTGTAGCTCAGTTCTTTCAGGAAAAATGTGCCGGTTATGTAATGGCCGCTGAATTGGATAATGCCGAAAAGGTGTTGGGAAATGCCGTGAAGCCTTTTACAGCTATTATGGGAGGAGCAAAAATATCTGACAAAATTTTAATCATTGAGAAACTGCTCGATAAAGTCAATCACATAATCATAGGTGGTGGAATGGCCTATACTTTTTTTAAGGCTTTGGGTGGAAATATTGGGAACTCATTGGTAGAGGAAGACAAACTTGATCTCGCCAAAGAATTGATCCAAAAAGCAAAGGCAAAGGGTGTGGAACTTCATTTACCCATCGACTCCATTGTTGCTGATAAGTTTGACGCAAATGCCAACACAAAGATCTCCAACAACAATTCGATTGAGGCAGGTTGGATGGGCTTGGATATCGGGCCGCAGGCTCAGGTTGTCTTTGCCCGTGTGATCGAAGAATCGAAAACCATTTTATGGAATGGTCCGATGGGCGTATTTGAGATGGAGAAGTTTGAAAAAGGAACGAAAGTCATTGCAGAAGCGGTGGTAAGAGCAACGGAGAAGGGTGCATTCTCTCTGATTGGTGGAGGTGACTCAGCCGCGGCTGTTGCCAAATTTGGCTTTGAAGATAAAGTAAGTTACGTATCAACGGGTGGTGGCGCTCTGTTAGAGTATTTCGAAGGCAAAGTTCTGCCAGGTGTTAAAGCACTTGGGTAAATCTTATGATCATGAAATATTTATTATTGTTCAGTTTTTTGTTGGCCATTTCAACGGTGGTCAACGGTCAAACGAATGACTATACGCAGGATGTAAAAACCGAAGACGCCATCATCAAAGCGTTGTATGAAATAATCTCAGGCGAGGCAAACAAACCACGCGATTGGGATCGGTTTCGATTTTTATTTAAACCTGAGGGTCGACTTATTCCTACGCGTAAAAGTGATACGGGCGATCTAACTATTAAGCCCTTGACAGCTGAAGAATATGTTCAGCTGTTTCAGTCGCGCATTCCAACGGGCTTTTTCGAGCGTGAGCTAAGTCGCAAGTCAGAAAGTTATGGTACAGTGACCCATGCCTTTAGTACATACGAGACTAAAGAAAAAAAAGATGGTCCGGTAACAAATCGTGGCATCAATAGCATTCAATTATTTAAAGACAAAGATCGGTACTACATCGTGACGATATTTTGGTGTGCTGAGAGTATGGGTTTCCCATTGCCCCCACAGTATTTAACCAAGTAGTTAACCCAAATACCCCACATCGAAATGAAAAAATGTTTTCTGCTTGTTCTTGTTGCCATTCATTTCTGCAGCCAGGTCTTCGGGCAGCGACCTAAGAACTTGAATTTAGATGCGGTCGCGGAAAAATTTGCGATCAACTCATTTGATGAATTCTATGAACTACATCATTTGCCTAACGATGCTCATTTCCCAGCAGATATTGAAAAAAATGTTCTGTGGTGTGAGGCTGCCTTTGCAAAGCGTGGATTTACTACTCAACGATTAAAAACAGCAACTGTTCCTCTACTTTTAGCAGAGCGCAAGACAACAGCAAAACAGGTAGGTGGGAAGACTCCCATAACCGTGTTGGTTTATTTGCAAATCGATGGCCAGCCGGTAGACGCAACTAAATGGGATCAGGATAGCCCCTGGAATCCAACACTAAAAGAAAAAGATGCAGCCGGAAAGTGGAACACCCTTCCGTTTCAAAAACTAAAGTCGGGAGCCATAAACCGCGACTGGCGGATTTTTGTCCGATCAGCCTCAGATGCCAAAGGGCCTGCAATGGCATTTATTGCCTCCTTGGATGCATTGAAAGAATTAAAATTAGAACCGAACTACAACCTGAAGGTAATTATGGACTTTGAGGAAGAACTTGGTTCACCTCACCTGCCACTGGCGGTGGCAGACTACAAAAAAGAATTAGCCGCAGATCGTCTTATCATCTTTGATGGGCCAAGGCACGTGAGCAATGAACCAACGCTGTCGTTTGGCGCCAGAGGCATCTGCGAGATTACGTTGACCGTGCATGGACCGCGCACACCTGTGCACAGCGGCAACTATGGCAACTATACTCCCAATCCTGCTTTGCGTCTGGCACAACTGCTCAGTTCAATGAAGGATGAAGAAGGTCGCGTTACAATTCCAGGGTTTTATGATGGAGTCGAACTAACAAATGAAGAAAAGAGTGTCTTGTCGAAAGTTCCTGATGACGAAAATGAAATTAAAAAATTTTTAGGGATTGCCGCCCCGGATAAAATTGGGGGAAATTTTCAGGAATCACTGCAATATCCCACACTCAATATACGAGGTCTTGATGCACTTTATGTTGGTGACCAAGCGAGAACGTTAATTCCAGCCAAGGCAGTTGCCGAAATTGACATTCGACTAGTGCCGAGCAGTGACCCAAAACGACTCATCGAATTGGTGAGAAAGCATGTAGAGTCGAAGGGCTTCTATGTGATTGACCGGGAGCCGACCGAAGAAGAAAGATTAAAGTATTCCAGAATTGTAAGTTTTCAATCAAAGATATCTTATCTGGCTTTTCAAACTCCTTTTGATTCTGAGTGTGGCAAATGGCTGAGCAAAGCGATGTTCACAGCTTTTGGAAAAGAGCCTATCAAAATCCGCACGGCCGGGGGGTCGATTCCAATTTCACCTTTTGTCACAACACTGGGTATTCCAGCCGTGGCTGTGCCTACAGTAAATGCCGACAACAATCAGCACGCGGAGAATGAAAACATCCGTGTAGGTAACTATATCGATGCCGTAAAAACTTTTCTGGCGATTATGCTAGAGAAAATTTAGAAATCACCTAACGCCCCAAGCAGGGAACCTAATTTTCAAATTAATGCATTTTCAAATTGTGAAATTGGACTATCTTGCAGCCCATGGAAAGCTTTGTAGTCTCTGCCCGTAAATATCGCCCACTCGGCTTTGCCGAAGTGGTTGGGCAAGAGCACATTACTACAACACTTAAAAATGCCATTGACAACAACAAGCTGGCGCAAGCCTTGCTTTTTTGCGGGCCACGAGGGGTAGGCAAAACGACTTGCGCGCGCATCGTGGCAAGAATGATCAACGGCTTCGAAGAAAAAGCTGAGGTCAACTCTCTAAACATATTCGAATTAGATGCGGCCTCAAACAATTCGGTCGAAGATATTAGAAACCTAATTGATCAAGTTCGCTATCCACCTCAATTCGGAAAATTTAAGGTGTACATCATAGACGAGGTGCACATGCTTTCTAACTCTGCTTTCAATGCCTTTTTGAAGACGTTAGAAGAGCCTCCCTCCTATGCCATATTTATCTTAGCCACGACTGAGAAGCATAAGGTCATTCCTACTATCCTTTCGCGGTGCCAGATTTTTGATTTCAACAGAATTCAAATTTCAGACATTGCTAAGCAGCTGAAAAAAGTGGCTGATCAGGAGAAAATAAAGGTTGAAGAAGAAGCCTTGCATCTCATCGCACAAAAGGCCGATGGCGCGCTTCGAGACGGCTTGTCCATTTTTGATTTAATGGTCACTTTCTCTGCTGGAAAGGAAGTAACCTTCAAAGATGTAATCAACAATCTTCACATTCTAGACTATGATTACTATTTCCGAGTGGTCGATGGATTACTAGCGGAAAACCCCTCACAGCCTCTTCTAGAGTTAGATGAAATCTTGCGAAAGGGTTTTGACGGTCATAACTTTATTGTGGGACTAAGTGAGCACATCCGAAACCTGATGGTTTCTCAAGATGCCCGCACCATCAACCTAATGGAGGTGCCTGACAGCATCAAGAAAAGGTATTTACAACAAGCTCAAGCCTGCTCTCAGTCGCTACTCCTTTCGTGGCTTAGTATTACTAACCAATCTGACATCCAGTATAAAGGGAGCAAAAATCAGCGGCTTACGGTGGAACTCGCCTTAATGAAAATGGCCCATGTCAATGCCGTCTTTACTCAAGTAACCGCCCCTAGCACCGAGGCGGTAAAAAAAAAATTGAATTAAGCACAGAAATTCTTCCCGAATCTATTCCGACAGAAATACAAGTCGAAAAACAAGTTGTTGCGCAATTGCCGGAAGTAAAAGCAGAATCTCCCAAACAGATTATTGCGAAAAAAACAACTTATCAAGAGCCAAAAGACACAAAGCCAAAAACCACGCTTAATTTAGGCAATCTGTTTAAGCCTATTACTAGTAAAGAAGTTACAACGGATGAGAAGCCGAAGATAACATCTCCTGATAAACCAATGACCGATGAGGAACTCTCCAAAGCCTGGAGTGCACTAACAGAATCGCGCAAAGACCAAGCGGCCACTTACCAGCTTCTTAGCAGAGGCTATCAGCGCGAAGGCAATACACTTACTATCCATCTAAACAACCCTGTCGAAGAACCACTTCTGATATCTATAAAGACAGACCTGGTGTCTTATCTTCGGGAAACTCTTGGGAACAATAGCTTACAACTAAAGAGTCATCTGGCAGATGTTGCTGCCAGTAAAATGATCTACACTAACAAAGAGAAGTTTGAGGCCATGGCCGAAAAAAATCCGCTTTTGAAGGATCTAAGAGACAAATTTGGACTCGATCCAGATTTTTAGTCACTTTTTCTGGAAATAACCAAACCAAACCAAAAAATCTGCGTTACTAGTATTGCTTATTGAATTAATAGTAATGCTACGAAAAATAAAAAAAGCTGTTTTTATAACCCTAGCGGGGCTATTTTTACTATTTGGGACCGGTTTAGATCAATTTGCCGTTAAATCTACAGCTCAATCGCAGCAAGCAACGGAAGAGTCTATAGAGACGGAAATAGACCAAGCGATCGAAACAAAACGGCACACATTACGAAAAGCAAGGAAATCCTCAGTTAGTTTTTTTTCAATCTTTACACCTGCCGATTCTGCACCGGCATTCCGGTTTTCCTTAATTGCAACTCCTTCCCTTCAATCCAATAAATACCTCCTCTATCGATCTCTTTTGATTTAAAAAATAAGAACCTCCAGTTTGCTGCTTCGCATACGCGCAATAGCAACAGTTCTCATTTCAACTAAAATCAAAAAACATCGATATGAAAAATTCGCAAAAATCCCGTAAGGGCAATTCAATTGCTTGGTCTGTAATAGTACTCTACTTCGCAGGCAAGTCTTACCTTTCATTTTCATTGGTATGAAAACCAGATGCAGCATGTTAGACTACTGCAAGAAAGTCTTACAGTGTGTCAGCTTTGATGTTCGGCTCTTTCGCAAAGAATACAAAAAAGCAACCCGTTGGCTGGCACCAGTCGAGGTTCAGGAACTGAAGCAATGGCTTCGCCAAAATAAATCACAGACGCTTTCCACATAGTCTATATTTTATGAAAACTAGAACTGTAACAGCTTACCTTCTACTTATTTTTCTATTCACAAGTTGTGCTGTTGTACGGCAAGGCGAAATAGGAGTAAAAAGAAAAATGGGAAAACTAAGTCCCAATTTCAGCGGCCCCGGGGCTGTTGGTTTCAATCCCTTTACTTCTAAGGTAATCAAAATGCCCATTCGCACGATGAATATGGAGATCAATGCCAACCTTCCTTCGAAAGAAGGTCTAAATGTGGTGGCCATCATCTCTATTTTGTACCGGATGCAACCAGCCAAAGCACCTGCTATTATTGAAACGATTGGTGTTGGTAATGAAGTGAATGTGATCAGCAGCGTTTTCCGATCTTCTGCCGCAGATGTGTGTTCCCGTTTTTTTGCAAAAGATATGCATTCGGTGCAACGCGCAAACATCGAAAAAGAAGTAACCGAGCAGATGTCGAAAATTCTTTTGCCAAGAGGTTTTGAAATCGAAGCCGTGCTGTTGAAAAATATCCAACTGCCGCCAGGGTTAGCTAGAGCGGTGGAAGAAAAATTGGAAGCTGAACAGCAGGCGCAACGTATGGAGTTTCTACTGGATCGTGAAAAGCGTGAGGCTCAACGGAAGATAATTGAGGCTGAGGGTATTCGTGATTCACAAAAGATCATTGCCGAAGGACTGACCAAACCCATCATTGAGTGGCAGAGTATTGAAGCCTTCCGGGAGTTGGCTAAATCACCGAATTCTAAAATAATCTTGACCGATGGAAAAACACCGTTGCTAATCAACCCAACAATAGACAAATAAAACTAAACGGGGGATAGAACGAGGATACCTATCCCCCCATTTTATACACTCCTAAAAAAATCATTGACCATGAAAACCAATCTATCGTTTGCTTTGCTTGCGTGTCTGGCGTTGCAATTTACTTCACTCTCCACAAGCGGACAGCTGAGTATTGGCAATACTCAATTCAAAACGATAAAAGCTGCGTTTGCTCACCGAGACGAAGCTTCCTGGTTGGACTTAAGCGGTCAAGGATTGACCGAGTTACCAGACTCACTTTTTGCATTAACAAGTATTCAGTATTTAGACCTAAGTAAGAACCATCTTGAGTCTATTCCGGCAAGAATTAAAGAACTTAAGAAATTGAAATACTTGGTTCTTTCCTACAACGAGATCAAGCAACTTCCGGGCGAAATCAAAGAGTTGAAATTGCTACAAAGCCTTTACCTTGATCATAATAGAAATCTTGAAATAGACCAAGCGATCATTGTGCTGGCAGAACTACCCTCTTTGAAAATGCTAAGTTTGGCGGGCGACAATATCTCCGTTGTACCCCAGAGCATCACAAAAGTAAAGCGACTTGAAACACTTGACGTATCGGATAACCTCATCTCAAATCTACCAGAAAACATTCCCGAACTTCGCAAGCTCCGTGTGCTTTACATCAATAATGATGCATACTTCAACCTTGAAAAAAATGTTCGACTCATCAGTAAGATGAAAAGCCTCACTGAACTGCATGTTGAAAATGATGGTCTTACTAGCGTTCCGTCCAACATAAAGGATCTATCGAGAGTAGAATATCTATTTCTTGTGGGTAATAAAATAAATGAGTTGCCTCCCGAAATCAAACAGATGAAACATCTTCGATTCCTCGATGTATCTGACAATCCAATGCCCCCGCTTCTCAATGACGACAAGCTAGATCCGAAGTTGGTCATTCGATTAAACAGGCGGAACTGACCAAAATAAATTGAAATACTCACCTAAAAAAACTAGTTATGAAATGGATCGTGTTGGAAGAAAATCCACAACCTGACAACTACATTGCTGTGATGGTGGCAGAAGAAGGACGGATACTACGGGCTGAAAGCAAGCCCTGCGCAGTTTTTAAATCGAGTGATCAAGCACTCTCCCATGCTCGGTCTTTGCGCAAACAATACAAGGTGAGAAACATACGCATTTTTTATATGGAATCGAGTTCAGCCTTTCTTTAATTGAAAAATGTCAAAATCAGAATTCTACTTTACCGCCTAACCACTTTATAAGATGAACAAACTACGTTTCACGCTCTCCACTACTTTTTATCTGCTGATTCTGTCATCTACAATCGCGATCAACTCTCACGGGCAAGAAGGAACTCCGATAGATCTCGACAAAGCAAAAAGTCAATTGCAGAAAGACCGGGAAAAGATTTTTATTGAGGCCTTACAATTATCCATCTCGCAAGCAGCGGTGTTCCATCCGATCTACGTGAAATTCAACAATGAAAAACGTGTTCTCGATGATCAACTCATTTCACTTTTTGTCAATTATGGCAACAACTATCAACACTTAAATCTTCCTTTGATGACCAAGTTTATTGCTCAGACTGAGCGATACCAAGAACGAGAATTAGCGGTCCGTAAAAAGTACTACAAGCTACTTAGCGAAGCCATCAATATTGAAATTGGGTCTCAATTTTATGAAGTAGATGATTTCATCTCCACCAGCCTTCGGTTAAATATACTTACTGGATTACCTTTTACCGGCTCTATTACAAGAGTATCCGAAAATCAGAATCCACCTCGTTGAACCTAGCTCTATAAAAAAATACTTAACTGCTAAATAAAACCTACACAAATGAGTGACCTCTCTTTGCTTTGGATTGCCTTCAACCTATTTGTACTTGCCATGCTGGCTTTAGATCTGGGCGTGTTTCACAGAAAATCCCATGAGGTTTCCATCCGCGAAGCACTTACCTGGACGTGCGTTTGGATTACACTTGCCATGCTTTTCAATTTGTTTGTCTACTACTATTTCGATCGCAGCAAAGCCCTGGAATTTTTTACAGGCTATATTATCGAAAAGTCATTAAGCGTAGACAATATTTTTGTTATCATTCTCATTTTCTCCTACTTCAAAGTACCCTATGCCTACCAGCACAAGGTTCTTTTTTGGGGCATTTTAGGAGCGCTTGTCATGCGCGTCATTTTTATTCTTACTGGTGTTGAACTTATTCATCGTTTTCATTGGTTGATTTACATCTTTGGCGGGTTCCTGGTCTTCACGGGCATACGTATGCTAACGTCAGGTGATTTGAAAATTGATCCGGAAAAAAATCCTTTGGTCAAACTGGCCAGAAAAGTCATGCCCATTACCCCATCGTTTGAAGGTGATCGGTTTTTTGTAAAGCAAGAGGGTAAAACATGGGCAACACCATTGTTTCTCGTAGTAATCTTAATCGAGACGACTGACCTGATCTTTGCGGTTGATTCTATTCCTGCCATCCTTGCGATTTCAGATGACTCTTTTATCGTGTATACCTCGAATGTGTTTGCCATTCTTGGTTTGAGGTCACTCTATTTTGCATTAGCCGGCATCGAAAAGTATTTCAAATATCTGAAGTACGGGCTATCAGCCATTCTTGTTTTTGTGGGTGTAAAAATGTGTGTAGCCGATCTCTTCAAAATACCGATCGAAGTTTCACTAATTGTAATTGGTTTTACCTTGATGATTGCTATGGTAAGTTCCAGATTGTTTCCCGAAAAACAAGTAGACAAAAATTATGTTGAGTAAAATAATCCCCAAAAATCCTTCTGATTTTTTAAAACTAAATCAACTCCTTTTTCAATTACTGACACAAAAATTCAATTTTATAATTACCCTTTCACGAAAATTCTCAATGAAATTTTTACACCTCTCAATGTTGGCTACTCTTTTAGTGATCTTAAGTTCATGTTCGAAAACGGGCAATTCTTCAGATACCAAATCTATTCTTGAATTCCCAGTAACTACTGTTATCCGTAAAGACACTGTTTTATTTCATGAGTATGTAGTAGATGTTCACGCCATAAAAAATGTAGAAATACGGGCACGCGTTCAAGGGTATTTAGATTATATATACGTGGATGAAGGTCAATCCGTAAAAGCAGGCCAGCGTCTTTTTAAAATTAATGACGAAGAATACGTAGCCGAAGTAGCTAAGTCAAAAGCCAATGTCAACAGCGCTATTGCCGAGGAACAAGCCATGCAATTGGAAGCCGAGAGGGTATCCATTCTGGTAGAAAAAAATGTGGTTTCCCAAACTGAACTGAGACTGGCGAAAGCAAAAGTGGATATGGCTAAAGCAAAAGTAGAGGAAGCAAAATCTCATTTAATGCAAGCCAACATACGCTACGCCCACACAAGCATCAAAGCCCCTTTTGATGGCGTGGTAGACCGTCTTCCATTTAAGATCGGAAGTTTAATCAATGAAGGGCATTTACTTACTACGCTTTTTGATTCAAAATTTGTTTACGCCTACTTCCGTGTTTCAGAAAAAGAGTATCTGGAATACATTAAAAGTCACCCAGATGATCGCAGATCAAATACAGTCGATTTGATTCAGGCAGATGGAAACAAACATCAGCAAGTGGGTAGAATAGAAACTTTAGAGGGAGAGTTTGATACATCCACAGGGACAATTGCTTTTCGAGCGAAGTTCCCCAATCCACAACTTATTTTAAAACATGGCTCTAGCGGAAAGGTACGCCTTTCCAACAAGATTGAAAATGCTTTGATGATACCTCAAAAAGCAACTTTTGAGATACAAGACAAGACATATGTTTTCTTAGTAGAAGCAGACAATAAACTAAAAGTAAAGGGTTTTGTTCCAAAATCGAGACTTTCTCATTTCTATATAATCGAATCTGGTTTACAAGAGGGTGATCGAATTGTCTATGAAGGTATAAAATACGCACGCGATGGTATGCTAATAACACCCTCTAATTTACCAACTGATAGTGTCTTGGTTAAATCATCTACCAAAAAACCAAAAGCCACTTTCTAAACTTATCAAATCGACAAACCTAGTCTATGTTCAATAAATTTATAGAACGTCCAGTTCTTTCAATTGTCATTTCTCTCCTTATCACTTTACTGGGACTGCTCGCGTTGACCGGACTTCCCATCACTCAGTTTCCAGATATTGTACCCCCCACGGTTGTTGTTACGACAAACTATACTGGTGCCAATGCAGAAGTTGCTGCAAAGGCAGTGGTCACCACACTAGAACGAGCTATCAATGGCGTGCCCGGAATGACCTATATGACCTCTGTTTCGGGTAACGATGGCATGAGCATTATACAGGTTTATTTTAAAGTAGGAACCGATCCTGATTTGGCCAATGTAAATGTTCAAAATAGGGTTTCAACTGTTTTGGACGAATTACCCGAAGAAGTTATAAAAGCAGGAGTGAGTGTGGAAAAAGAGGTCACCAGTATGCTCATGTACATAAACCTATTGAGTAATGACCCCTCTGCCGATGAAAAGTTCATTTACAACTTTGCTGACATCAATATACTTGCCGAACTGAAACGCATTGAAGGTGTTGGTTATGCTACAATTGTTGGAGCAAGAGAGTATTCGATGCGCGTATGGCTAAAGCCTGATCGGATGGCCGTGTACGGAGTATCTTCAGAAGAAATCATTCAAGCTATTCGCAATCAAAATATTGAAGCAGCGCCTGGCAAAGCAGGCGAAAGTTCTGACAAAGCCCCTCAAATGCTTCAATACGTACTTCGCTACACTGGAAAATTTATCGAACCAAAACAATATGAAAACATTGTATTGCGTGCTGATAAAGAAGGATCGATTTTAAAATTAAAAGATGTTGCTGAAGTGGAATTTGGCGTTAGAAACTACAATATACTATCAAAAGAAGACGGTCGTCCTTCCGCAGCTATTATGCTAAAGCAGCGTCCGGGTTCCAATGCAAAGGAAGTAATAGGGAATGTGAAGAAAAAAATGGAAGAACTAAAAAAGACTTCCTTCCCTCCGGGAATGAGCTATAACATTGGCTATGATGTTTCTCGATTCTTGGATGCATCTATTGACGAGGTATTGCACACCTTGATTGAAGCATTTTTTCTGGTGTCGCTAGTCGTATTTATTTTCCTGCAAGATTGGCGCTCAACGCTTATCCCAGCATTGGCGGTTCCCGTATCGCTGATAGGAGCATTCTTCTTCATGCAACTAGTTGGCTTTTCTATCAACCTGCTTACTCTATTCGCACTCGTACTAGCCATTGGTATTGTAGTAGACGATGCCATCGTGGTTGTTGAGGCTGTCCACGTAAAAATGGAGTCAAAGAATCTTTCCGCCAAGGAAGCTACACTTGAAGCAATGGGTGAGATTAGTAGTGCAATCATTGCGATTACTCTCGTTATGTCTGCCGTTTTTATTCCTGTAGCTTTTCTATCTGGCCCGGTCGGTGTTTTCTATCGGCAGTTTTCACTTACGTTGGCAATTGCTATTATTATATCCGGCATCAACGCGCTTACGCTTACACCGGCTTTATGCGCCATCATATTGAAGAACAATCACGGCAAAAAGAAAACAGGCTTTTTACAGACTTTTTTCGACAGGTTCAATAACGGCTTTGATGCATTGTCCGACCGATATAAGAATCTGGTTCGCTTGCTAGTTGGAAGAAAGACTATTACGTGGGCACTGTTATTGATTTTCCTGGCCGCTACCTGGGGCATAAGTTCCATTTTGCCTACTGGTTTTATTCCATCGGAAGACCAAGGTATGATATACGCTAACGTGACAGCACCTTCAGGTGCAACCGTTGAGCGAACAGAATACGTGATGGATCAAATTCAGCAAGTAGCGAAAGATATGCCAGATGTTGAATCGGTTTCAACCTTATCCGGATTTAGCTTGATGACAGATGGCGCGGGTGCTGCATTTGGCATGGGCATGGTTAATTTAAAACCATGGGATAAGAGAGACAAAGACATGAATGAATTGATTGCTGAATTGCAAGAAAAAACCAAGCATATAAAAGATGCAAGCATCCAGTTCTTCTCACCGCCCACTGTACCTGGTTTTGGAAATGCCAGTGGTTTTGAAGTTCGGGTCTTGGATAAAACCGGCTCTGGAAATTTGCAGCAAACTTCTTCAGTTACCAATGAATTTATTGAAGCACTGAAAAAACGCCCCGAAATAGCAGATGCTTTTACCGCCTTTGACGCCAGCTATCCTCAGTACATGATCCACGTTGATCAGGATATCGCAGGGCAGAAAGGGGTAACGGTTGACAATGCTATGAGTAATTTACAAACTCTTATTGGCAGCTACTATACCTCTAACTTCATTCGCTTTGGCCAGATGTATAAAGTGATGGTGCAAGCAGCCCCACATTATCGGGCTGCACCAGAGGATTTACTAAAGCTCCATGTGAAAAATAACTTTGGCGAAATGGTTCCTTACTCATCATTCGTGAGATTAGAGCGGGTGTATGGCCCCGAGCAGTTAACCAGATACAACATGTTTACTTCTGCCATGGTCAATGGCGATGCCGCCAAAGGCTACAGTAGTGGAGATGCCATCAACGCAATTAAAGCAGTTGCAGAAGAGAAACTACCGAGAGGGTTTTCTATTGAATGGTCGGGAATGACGCGGGAAGAAGTACTAGCTGGCAACCAAGCTATCTATATCTTTATCATCAGTCTTATCTTTGTATACCTGGTTCTCTCTGCACAATACGAAAGTTTCATACTTCCTTTGTCCTTAATTTTCTCGCTGCCCGCTGGTATTTTCGGTTCCCTCCTACTCTTGCATCTGGCAGGTTTACAAAACAACATTTATGCGCAAGTAGCTATCATTATGTTGATTGGACTACTGGGCAAGAATGCAATTCTCATTGTAGAGTTTGCCATTTTAAGACAAAAAGAGGGACTCAGTATTTTAGAGGCAGCAGTTGACGGAGCTGTTTCTCGTCTCCGTCCCATATTGATGACTTCTTTTGCTTTCATAGCTGGGTTGATCCCTTTATGTATAGCCTCTGGTGCCGGATCATTGGGCAGTCGTTCTATTGGAACCGCTGCTGCTGGTGGAATGTTGTTCGGGACGATTTTTGGAGTGATTATCATCCCTGGACTCTACGTGGTGTTCGCCAGCATTGCCGAAAAGCTCTCCAAAAAGGAAAAAAAATCAGTGACAGTTGTTGAATCTCATTTGTAAATTCTATGTACTTCAATTCATATAAAGTAGTAGTTGTTAGCATTCTTGCTATTTTTCTGAGCGGATGCAAGTTGGCGGAAAATGTACCCGAGCCAAATCTCGCCAAAATGCCAGAGCAATTCCAGCCACTGGAGACGCCAACTAAAACCCAATCGCTTTTGGCCTGGCGAGAGTATTTTAAAGACTCTTTGTTGGTCGGGTATATCGAGGAAGCACTAAAAAACAACCTCGATCTAAAGATAGCTTTGCAACGAGTGAATATGACTCGAGCCAACGTGAGCATGGCAAAAGGTGCGCTATTGCCTTCACTAAATGGAGTCACTTCAGTTGGTCAGCAGCGATTTGGTGAATACACCATGGATGGTGTGGGGAATTTTGATACAAACTTCTCGGTCAACGTGCCACCGGACAGACGTATACCTGTGAATTTGCCCGACTACTATTTGGGTTTTCAAAGTAGTTGGGAAGTAGCGGCTTGGGGAAAACTACGCAATAGAAAAAAGGCTGCTGCTGCGCGCTTTTTTGCCAGCGATAAAGCAAAACACCTTATACAAACAACGCTTGTATCAGAAGTAGCTAGACACTATTACAGTTTGCTCGCATTGGACAATAAACTATTAATCATTCGGGAGAACATTACACTTCAACAAACAGCTGTAACCCTGATAACAGCCCAGAAAGCTGCTGGCAGAGCCACCGAACTGGCGGTAAAACAATTTACAGCACAATTGCTCAACACACAAAGCCTGGAAGCTTTGGTAAAACAGGAAATCGTGCGACACGAGAATGAGTTGAACTTGCTGTTGGGTCGCTACCCACAACCCATTGAGAGGGGCCAAGTCATTTTAAATCAGCAGCTGCCAAAAGAACTAGAAGCCGGATTGCCGTCACAACTTCTTATCCAGCGCCCGGATATCCGACAGGCAGAGCTCCAACTACTCGCCTCACGCCTGGATGTTAAGGCTGCAAGAGCTGCGTTTTTGCCTTCTCTTAATCTGACAGCCGGAATAGGCCTTCAATCGTTTACAACGGCAGTATTGTTTAACGCCCCTACCTCGACTGCGTACTCACTACTAGGCGGATTAACTGCGCCCTTATTCAACAGAAATATGATCCGTGGCGAATATCGAAAAGCATCGGCCTCACAGCTTGAATCATTTTACTTGTATCAACAAAGTATTCTACACGGGTTTCAGGAGGTTGCAACTCAATTAAATAAAATTGAAAATTTACGACAGTCATACCAATTCAAATCGCTGGAAGTTACGACTTTAGAAGAAGGAGTGGCTGCCTCGAACGATTTGTTTATCGCTGGTTTTGCATCCTATCTGGAAGTAGTAACTGCTCAAAAAAGCGTACTTTCTGCTGAGCTCGATGCGATTGACACCAAGCAACAGCAATTCAACGCTACCATTGATTTGTACCGTGCGTTGGGCGGGGGCTGGAACTAGTCTGCAGCGCCTAAGAGTTGAACGAAAACACTTGGTTTGATAAAATAAAAGCCAAACCAGTTTAATGGTTAGGAAAAATGTGCTAAAATTGGAAGTTAAACCTAATACCCATGAAATTAACCCGTTTAAGCCTCTATCTTCTTTTTATTGCAACAGCCTCTTTATTAGCTTCTTGCGGTTCTTCAAACAAGCAAGAAGAACAAAATTCTGATGAGTTCAAGCAAGCCGAGGAGTCGTTGAAAGACCAAATCAAAGATGTCGTTTACAATATCCCCTCTCCTTCTGAGATACCCTATTTGTTGCAAGCAACGGGGGCTGAGTTTAATCAGAGCCTCTTGAATGACCGCAAGAAAGTAGATCAGTACATGACCAGAACTGACAAAGCAGCTTTAAATTTAGGTGCCTATGTAGCAGATATCGGCTACTTGAGTTCTTATGATAAAACGCAAGAAGCTATTGACTACCTGAGTGCGGCAAAAAAGCTGGCTGACAACTTGGGGGTGATTGGCTCTTTTGATACTGAGGTTTTAAAACAGTTTGAGGCAAACATATCAAACAAAGATTCATTGGCCTCTTTATTGAACAATGCGGTTCAGAAAACAGACAAATATTTGAAAGACGATAGCCGTAACAAACTAGCAGCGATGATGGTTACCGGAAGTTTTATTGAAGGCCTTTCCATTTCTACAGGCTTGATCAAGTCTTACCCAAAAGATCTTTTAAAGGATGACCAACGAAATTTGATTCTTACGCCTCTTATTAGGATAATACTTGAGCAAGAAAAATCGGTTGATGAGCTAGTGAAAATGTTGAGTACCGTTGAACAATCCGCCCCTGTTACTACTATTCAGGCAGACCTTGCTGCTCTACAAGCCAGCTACCGTGCCCTTAACATCGAAGAACAAATCAAAAATAACCGCTCGGCTATGGTACTCACCGACAAGCATTTGATTGAAATCACTAAGATTGTCGAAAAGATGAGAAAAGACATTACCGACTAATCCTATTCGATTTTTATAAAAAGGGATTGGTGAAAACCAATCCCTTTTTTTGTTTCTATTGGCATTTCAACTTTCGTACTTTTATACAACTGTTTAACCCTAGTGTATGAGTGAGCCCGTCCTAAAAGCTGTCATGAAATTGTTTGCGATGGTCGCAAAAGAAGACTCCGTTACAACACAAGAACGGGACTACATTCAAGCCTTTTTGGCCGACCATGTGGGTCGCAAATCTATGGAACATCACCTACATCTTTTTGATGAGTTCGCAAGAGAAACATCAGAAAAATTGACGGGGGGTAACCAAGAAGAGAGCATTCTAAAAATCTGTGCTTCCATCAATGAAGAAATGGCACAGAAACAGAAAATGGTAATCATGCTGGAGTTAATCAGCCTGATCATGGCCGATGGCATTATCTCGACTGCCGAGGAAAAAATCTCAAAAACTATTGGCAAGGCATTCAATATCAGCTCAGGAGATATCGACTTAATCAAACAGTTTCTAGAAGCAAAGAAACCAGATGACTACGATAATGAGAATGTGCTTGTAGTGTGTTCAAATAATATCGGAAACAGCAACACAAAAATAATCACGCGGCCTGAGTTGGATGGCTTCATTGCAATCCTCTACATCCGTGCCACCGATATTTTGTTTTTTCGCTATCTGGGCAATTCTGATGTATACCTCAATGGAGTTCCTCAGAAACCGGGGCTGATAAATGTGCTTGGGACAGGGAGTACGCTTCGTTGGGGAACGACCGACCCAGTTTATTATGGTGAAATTGTAAATGTTTTTAAAAAACAATCTGAAGGAACGCGAACTAGTTTTGAGGCAGTGAAAATCTCATACGAGTTTAAAAACGGTAAACTCGGGCTGCGAGATGTAGTAATTTCAGAAGAATCTGGTAATCTCGTTGCGTTGATGGGCGCCAGCGGTGCGGGTAAGTCGACACTGCTTCACGTTTTAAACGGCACAGAAAAACCTTCTAAGGGCAGAGTACTTATAAACGGAATAGATATTCACAAAAATCCAGAACAGATCGAAGGCGTGATCGGATTTGTGCCTCAGGATGATCTACTGATCGAAGACCTAACCGTTTATCAGAACCTCTATTTTGCAGCAAAACTTTGTTTCAGTCACCTGAATGAAGAAGAAATTGATTTGCTCGTCATTAAAACATTGAATGATTTGGGGCTTACCCAGACCAAGGAACTGAAAGTCGGCTCACCGCTGCAAAAAACAATTAGTGGAGGCCAACGAAAAAGACTAAACATCGGGCTAGAACTACTTCGCCAACCTGCTGTTTTGTTTGTGGACGAACCCACGTCAGGGCTTTCATCCAGAGATTCTGAAAACATCATTGATCTTTTAAAGGAACTGTCCCTAAAAGGAAAACTAGTATTTGCTGTTATTCATCAACCTTCTTCAGACATATTCAAGATGTTTGATAAACTGGTAATCTTGGATACAGGAGGCTACCAGATTTACTATGGAAATCCAGTTGATTCGGTAACGTACTTCAAAAAGAACATCAATCTGATCAATAGTGATGAAGGTGAATGTCATTCATGTGGAAATGTAAATCCAGAACAAATTTTTAACATCATTGAGACAAAAGTGATCAATGAGTTTGGAGATTTTACCAATGACCGAAAATTTACGCCAGAGCAATGGAATGAGTCTTTCCTTAAAAAGACTAGAATATCATCGGTTGCGCCATCAACAGACACACCTCATTCAACACTGCATATACCCAAATGGCTAAAGCAAACAAAGCTATTTTCAACACGCGACTTACTTTCCAAATTAAGTAACACTCAGTACCTCTTCATTAATTTGCTGGAGGCACCCCTCCTGGCATTTATTCTTGCATTTATTGTACGCTACTACAATGTGGATGACCCTTTTAAAGAAGGATATGCATTCAGTAAAAACCTGAATATGCCCGCGCACCTTTTTATGAGTGTTATTGTCGCTCTATTCATGGGGTTGACTGTGAGCGCAGAGGAGATCATCCGAGATCGAAAAATTCTTAAACGTGAAAAATTTCTTCATCTCAGCAGAAGCAGCTATATCATTTCTAAAATCATGATCCTATTCATGATATCGGCTATACAGACATGTTTGTTTGTGCTGGTGGCAAATTACATTCTCGGCATTCAGGGAATGTTCTTAATCCACTGGAGTATTCTTTTCACTGTATCATGCTTTGCCAATTTACTGGGTCTTAACATATCGTCAGCTTTTAATTCTGCTGTCACCATCTACATACTGATTCCGATTTTGCTAATACCACAGCTGATATTAAGTGGAGTAGTTGTGAAGTTTGATAAACTTAATCCAATCATTGGTAACACCTCAACAGTACCACTGGTTGGTGACCTGATGGCATCCCGATGGGCTTTTGAAGCCGCGATGGTAAGCCAGTTTAAAGACAATGAATTTGAAAAACAATTCTACCTGTATGATAAACTGATGGCAGATGCCGATTACAAGAAAATATACCTAATCCCTGAAATAGAAACGCGGATTGATTTCATAAATCAGCAATACGCTAATCCAGATCCGTCAATCCAAAAGGAAGTGACCCGCCAACTACAAGTGGTAAATCTCGCGATTGAGACAGAACAACGAGTGATCAATGCTCCGTTTGAACAATTGAAAAGTCTTGCCCCGGGGAAATTTGACACACTGGTCTACAAGAAAACAGTTTTTTTCTTAGAGGCGTTGAAAAAATTCTATATCAATAGGTATAATAAAGCTGACCAGGAAAAAGAGAGGTTGATTGGTCAATTTACCAATACAAGTGAGAAAGAGAAAGAATTCGAATCACGAAAAAGGATCTACCAAAACGAAGCGATAACCGAACTAGTTAGGAACACGATGGAAACAAATCGTATTATTGAAAAAGATGGAAAGCTTATTCAAAAGATTTATCCCATTTATAAAGATCCAGATCCGAGCCATATGGTTGACTTTGACGCTCAGTTCTACATGCCTGCTAAACATTTTTTAAATCAAAACATTGATACCCTTTATTTCAATCTGGGGGTTATTTGGTCAATGACCTTGGTACTAGCCATTGCGCTCTATTGGGAGATTCTCAGAAAGGTGATTGAGACCTTAAGTAATATTTCTAATCCTATACCAAAGCGAATGTAGGAAGGTATGTTCTTCTTCCTATCCAAAACACTCAGCTATCTTACAATGCCGATTGTAGTCATCTGCACCTGTTTTTTAGTAGCTGTTTTTTTAAAAAGGAAATTATGGAGAAAAAGATTGCGCACTGCAGGTTTCTTTTTGCTTTTTCTATTTAGCAATGATTTTATTGGGAATGAGGTCATGCTACTATGGGAAGTGCCTCCTACACCATTTGCTGAACTTAAGAAAAAGTATTCTTACGGCATCGTACTTACCGGTGTGGGGAAATCAGAAATGGAGCCAGCAGATCGAATGTATTTTGGGAGAGGGGCTGATCGAGTGACCCACACCTTACAACTGTACAAGCTTGGCTGTATTCAAAAAATTCTTGTATCAGGAGGAAATGGTAAACTATATGACGTTAAGAAACAAGAAGCGGATGAAATGGCAGACGTATTGATTCTTATGGGTGTGCCTAAAGAAGATATTGTCATTGAAAACACATCGAGAAATACTCGGGAGTCTGCCTTGGCTGTAACGAAAATGCTTGGGGACAATGTGAAACCAGAGGACTGCATTTTGATAACTTCTGCGTTTCATATTCGAAGATCAAAAGCTTGCTTTGCAAAACTGGGCTGGAATGTGGATAAGTTTAGTACAGATTTCTTCTCGCATAAAAGAAGGTATACCCCAGACGTCTTGTTCATTCCATCTGCTGGAACCCTTTCAAATTGGCATATTCTTACACGCGAGTGGACGGGAATGATCACTTACAAACTGATGGGATACGTCTAAT